>Ga0265293_10006043_pt1 | contig 19689 bp, 12 predicted proteins | sample Munlanlewell138R_FD_192505 | JGI IMG/M metagenome (GOLD analysis project Ga0265293, IMG submission 192505) | Leachate microbial communities from a municipal landfill in Southern Ontario, Canada - Leachate well 138R | ecosystem: Engineered > Solid waste > Landfill > Unclassified | place: Canada... | reverse complement strand
CTATTTTTTACCGAGATATCAATTATGTTGAGAAAGCATTTTCTGAAAGAGGAAAGTATGATTATCTGGGCGAAGGTTCCAATTATACATTGCAATGGAATTGGACCAATACGTTAGAATACTCCAACACGTTTGCCAATTTACACAGGGTTACCGCTATGGTTGGGACAGAAGCAATCGATAACAATTATCGCTATACCGATGCTTCGCGTTCAGAATTTTTTTCTCAAGATCCAAATTATATACAACTGGCTACAGGCCTGCAAAGTATTAATAATGGAGGAAATACCAGTTCATGGTCATTATTCTCTGTGTTTGGACGTCTTAATTATTCGTATGCAAACAAATACTTTTTTGAAGGAGTTGTTCGTCGTGACGGTTCATCACGTTTTAGTGAAGGAAACCGATATGCTGTGTTCCCTGCATTTTCTCTGGGCTGGGAAATAACAGAGGAGAATTTCATGGATTCTACTTCCGATTGGTTGAATCAGTTCAAACTCAGGTTTGGCTATGGCGAAACCGGTAACGACCGTATTGGTAATTACAACAGTTATACCAATTATAACATCGATTATTTTCATTCATTTTATCCGATAACCGGCGATAATGTAACTACCGGTACTACGGGATTCTACATGTCTGCTCTTGGTAATCCGAATGTAAAATGGGAAACCACGAAAACCACTAATTTTGGTATTGATGCCGTTATAAACAGAAAACTTAATTTTTCCATCGATATCTGGAATCGTAAGACAACCGATATGCTTTATCCAAAGCAGATTCCTTTGATAGCTGGACGAGTTTCAGCGCCTTCGATTAACATAGGCGAGATGAATAACAATGGAATTGATTTTGAATTAGGTTATAATGATCGCATTTTTAACAATGAGCTTCAGTATAACTTCAATTTAAATTTGTCCCATTATAAAAATGAAATTGTAAAACTGTCCGACGTTGCAGGTGAATTTTTAACAGGTGATGATCACCGTGAAATGGTTTACACAAGGGCTGAAAAAGGTACTTCGTTCCCGGAATTTTATGGGTATGTTGTCGAAGGTATTTTCCAAACCGAAGAGGAAGCCGCTGCTCACCCGAAAGCTTTCGGACCGAATGGCACATACAACAAACCGGGACATTACAAATATAAAGACGTCGATGGTAATGGTGTAATTGATTCTAATGACAGAACATATATCGGCTCTCCTCATCCTGATTTGACGGGTGGATTAAATATCGATCTCAGTTATAAAGGGATCAGCTTAACGACATATCTCTATTTTAGTTATGGAAATAAAATGATTAATTACGTGAGAAGATGGATAGATTTTAAACAATTTCAAGGTGGACGAAGCAAAGACAGGCTGTACAACTCATGGGGAAGCCCCTATCTGGAAGATAATACAAAAGCAAAATTACCTATGGCCGAAATGAGTGATACAGAAAGCCAACAGCCTTCCAGTGCCTTTGTGGAAGATGCTTCGTTTCTCCGCATGGAATATTTAAGACTGGGGTACGACCTGAACAGACTTTTCCATACCAATCTGAGAGGAATAAACATTTTTGGACAGGTCAGCAACGTATTTACTATAAGCGGTTATTCGGGACTTGATCCTGAAGTAAACAGAGGAGGTCGCAATATGGGAATAGATGCCGGTGCTTGGCCTACTCCCAGACGGTTGACTGTTGGATTTACATTCGATATTTAATTAGTTTTGAATTAACATTTTAAATAATTTATTATGAAAAAAATATTTACAAAAATATTTATTGCATGCATGATGGTTAATTCCATTTTTATTTTATATTCCTGTAGTGAAGATTTTCTTTTAAAAGAACCCCCCGGTGTAGCCTCAGGTCCTGTGATGGAATCTCCTGAAGGAGTGGAGACCTTATTAATTGGAGCATACAGTGATCTTAACGGGACTTCACATTATCGCAGTGATTTCGGTGGTTCAATGGGCAGCAATTGGGTTTATGGTAGCGTAGCATCAGACGATTGTTATAAAGGTTCTTCGAGTGGAGACCAAAATGATTGTAATCCTATAGAACGATATGAAACGTTACCCACCAACTTATATGTGGCTGTTAGATGGGGAGATTGTTATGATGGCGTTTCCCGTGCCAATGAAACGTTAGAGCGTTTATGGGCAACCCAGACAGGAAATAGACCTATAAAAGATTCAAGAGCAAAAGAAATTGAAGCTGAAGCAAAATTTTTAAGAGCGTGGTTTCATTTTGAGGCAAGTAAGGTTTTTGAAAAAATACCTTATATTAAAACGAAAACCGAATTGGGAGAAACGTTGCCCGAAAATATTCCGAATTCAGGTCCTGTTTGGGATGAAATTGAAGCCGATTTGCAGTATGCCATTGATAATTTGCCGGAGGAACACCCGCTGGGAGAAGTGGGTCGTGCAAATAAATATGCGGCAATGGCAGTAAAAGCTCATGTACATATGTATCAAAATGAATTTGATGAAGCTAAACCTCTTTTAAATAATATTATAGAAAGCCATCAATATGAACTAGTTGAAAATTATTACGACAATTATAATCAGGCTACCGAAAACAATAAAGAGTCCATTTTCGAAATACAGGCATCCACAAGTTCAACAAACCATACAAGAATAAAATTGGCGGGTGTTGTTTTTCCACAGGCAGGTCCCGCAGGTATAGGCTGGGGTTTTTTCCAACCATCGCAGGATCTTTTTGAAGCATTCCAGGTAACAAATGATGGGTTACCTATTCTGGATGATGAGGAGCGTGTACCTTTGGAAAATGATATGGGCATCGCTAGTTCGGAAGAATTTATACCTACCGACCATCCGCTTGATCCGAGGGTTGACTGGACTATTATGCGACGTGGCGTAGATTTTTTGGGATGGGGCATTTGTGAAGGTGCCGGCTGGATACGCGAACAAAGCAATGGCGGTCCCTATATGACTAAAAAATTCATGCATACCAAAGAAAATGCCAAATTAAACGTATATGGAAGCGGATTCGATAATGGTCAAAACTTCAGATTATACAGACTGTCGCATGTGTTGTTGTGGCGAGCCGAAGTTGCTGTGGAAGAAGATGATTTCTCTTATGCCCGTGAGCTGGTTAATCAGATCCGAAATCGTGCCAAAGGTAGTGATGTCGTAATGGGTCGAGTTTCTACTTATGTCTTTGACGGAAGGCCAATAGAAGTTGACTGGAGCAAGCCGGCGGCTAATTATAAAATCGAACCTTACCCGAAGAATGCCGATGCTTTTTCGAGCAAGGAAAAAGCCAGGAAAGCCGTGAGACTTGAACAACGACTGGAATTTGCCACGGAAGGCATGCGCTTTTATGATTTGAGACGATGGGGAATTGATGGGGAAGTGTTGAATAACTTTATTGAGAAAGATTCTCAATTCAGATCCTTTATGCTTGGAGCAACTTACAATCCCGAACAGGATGATTACTGGCCGTTACCCCAGTCTCAACTTGATCTGCAGAAAGGGGTTTTGCAACAGGATCCCGCCTATGAATCAAAGTAAATTTTCCTTACAAGATTGAATAGATTGATTGGATTTTCCCTGTGCACAGGGAAAATCCAATTGGTTATTTAACCTTAACTGTATCGTCCTTATTTTTGTTTACATTTACCATAAACTTATTTCAAGACTAGACAGAGTTTGTTTACCATAGGGCACAACCAGTCTGCTCATCTCCGTTTTGGCAAGCACTATTTCTTTTTTTGTATCCGTGCCGGTGGTAATCGTAGCCTTTCCCCCTTCGGCACGCAAACAGATCGTCAACATACGTGATATAGATTGCCTTGAAAGAAGCATCGTCTCCTTTTCCCAAAAATTTTTCCCAATTCAAATCAATTGAACCCATTTGTATAGGAATTTTTATCATGTAGAGATTCAAATTCGCCGAAAGTATCGATTGTAAGGGTCAATATTTTATCAGCATTTGTGAAATAAATGCTCGATATTCATTGGGTGTCCTCCCCTTTTTCTTTTTAAATGTTCTTATAAAATTCGACATGTTATTAAATCCACACGAGTAGCAAATTTCAGCAACATTTGAAGTCGTTTCCGTTAACATTTGGCAAGCATGGGCAATCCGGATATTGGTAAGATATTCTATAAAAGTACAATTTGTCTTTTTCTTAAAAAAATGACTGAATGCAGATTCTGACATACCTATTAATTCCGCTACGTCATTTAGTTTAATTTCCTTATCGTAATTTTTTTCGATATAATCGCATACTTTTGCAATTCTGCGGCTTTTCGTGGTTTGAATAATAGAAGAACTGTCAAATTGATTACTCAGCAAAATACGTTTATCGGCAACCGATAAATCATGAAGTATTGAAAAAAATTCAAGCACTGTATGAAATCCTTGCATTTTGGTAAGGCGGAGAATTTTTTCACTTACAATTTTTTTTGAAAATTCTGTAAAATCCAAGCCTCGCTGAGCATCAAAGAGCAATTGTTTGATTGGGACAAATAATCGTTTTTCCAAGATGGGCAATTTCAAAATTTGATCCGAAAACTGAATTGTGATGACGTGATTGCCTTTTATGATTTCTCCTCTCCATGCATGAGGCACATTTGGACCTATCATTATCAAATCAAGCCCATCAAATTCTTCCACAGAATCTCCCACGATTCGTTTGCCATAGGTATTCAATACTAAATTGATTTCAAAATCAGAATGATAATGAACCGGATAATCAAACATAGCATTCGGATGATCCAACACGATAAATAAATCATTGTCGGAAATAGGGGTTATTTCTTTTTGTATCTCCTTCATCATTAAAACATTTTTCTATGGCAAATATATAAATAATAATGAAAATGCACGATTTTGTTCAAAATAATATAACTATAAAACAAAATAATGCAAAAATATTATCATGTTTTTCCCTACTTTTGCTTCCACAAATAAAAGCGAATAGCGATTATATGGAAACAATTTCAGTTGGAATCATCGACGTAATCATCGTATTTGTTTATTTAGGTGCAATCATTTGGTGGGCTTTAAAAAAGGGCAAAAGTGCCGATTCGCAATCCTATTTTCTGGCAGGACGTTCCATGCCATGGTGGATTGTGGGATTATCACTTTTTGCGGCAAGCATTTCGAGTACAACACTCATCGGTCAATCAGGTGACGCATACCATACAGGCTTGGCTGTTTTTAACTACAATTTAACAGGGGTTGTCGTTATGGTATTTTTTGCCATATTTTTATTACCTCTCTATATAAAATCGGAAGTATTCACCATTCCCGAATTTTTAGAAAAACGCTATGACGAACGTTCAAGATATTATTTTTCGGCAATTTGTATTATTGGAAATATTTTTCTTGATGCAGCCGGTGCACTGTATGCCGCTGCTCTTATTATCAAACTCATTTTCCCTGCTGCCGATCTCCAATTGATCGTTATCATATTTGCGTTGATAGCCGCTTCTTACACCATTCCGGGAGGATTGTCATCAGCCATTAATGCCGAATTAATACAAGCCATTATTCTTATATTAGGTTCCGTTTTATTGACCTATTTTTGTTTTATCCAAGGGGGAGATTATTTCGCAGAGCTGTTTCAAAACAATAACATCTTAACGAAACTTATACGTCCTTTAGATGATCCTGCAACACCATGGCCGGGACTTATAGTGGGAATGCCGATATTGGGAATTTATTTTTGGGCGAATAATCAAACATTGGTACAACGTGTTTTAAGTTCCAAATCGATTGATGAAGGCCGCAGAGGGATTATTTTGACAGGGTTTTTAACCATTAGTACGTTGTTTATTATCGCTATTCCCGGAGTAATTGCCGGAAACTTATTCCCGGGCTTGGAAAAGCCCGATATGGTTTACCCTTCCATGATATTGAATTTAATGCCTGTTGGTTTACTGGGTATATCGTTAGCCGCATTACTATCTGCTTTAATATCGACATTAAGTGCAATCATGAATGCTACATCTACACTATTTACCATGGATTTTTACTCGAAATTTAACAAACAATCCGATTCAAAGAGTTTAGTTAAAATTGGAAAGATTACTTCTTGTATAGTAATACTAATTGCAGCTGTTTGGGCACCTCAAATTGGAAAATTCGGTTCATTATTAAAATATTATCAAGAAATGCTTTCCTATATTTCCCCTCCCATTGTGGCAGCATTCATATTAGGTGTATTCAACAAACGAACCAATGCCAATGGTGCATTTATCGGATTAATGGGCGGATTAGGTGTCGCTGTGCTCTTATTGTTTTTCAAAACACATATATTTGGCAACCTGCATTTTCTTTTAATTGTCCCCTTTCTCTTCATGTTTAGTTTGATATTAATATATATCACCAGTCTTTTTTCATCGAAACCTAGTAGTGAAAAATTAACAAATACCACGTTCTCTAAAAAAGATTTTATTGAAGAATATTATTCACTGAAAGATAGAGCTTGGTATAAAAATTATTTAGTATGGTCTATTATATTGTTGATAATCTGCGCTTTAATATGGTTCATATTTAGATAAACACATAATAAGTTTTAATAATCAAATGTAAGAATGAGGTATGAAATTAAAAAAATTTGAAGGAAATCCGATTCTAAGTCCAAAAATTGAAAACAGTTGGGAATCGCTAGTTTCTTGTAATCCGGGGGTTTATTACGATAAAGGTGTATTTTATATGCTATACCGGGCAGCGGGAAATGACAAGGAACATGTTATTCGTTTTGGACTGGCAACAAGTAATGATGGTATAAATTTTGATCGTCAATCCAATTTGCCTGTTTTCTCCCCTAGCCCGGATGGTCCCGATGCAGGTTGTGTTGAAGATCCACGAATAGTAAAATTTGGAAATACGTACTATATCACTTATGCATACCGTCCTTTTCATCCGGGACAATATTGGAAATTTGGTCATGATGAGGTTTTATTTCCGGAATGCGATAATGAAGCCCCTCAAGTATTAAAATATAATTTGGCCAATTCGGGGCTGGCTCTTACAAATGATTTCCGCTCATTCAGGAGATTAGGCCGTATTACTTCACCCATATTTGATGATCGAGACGTTATTTTATTTCCGGAAAAAATTAATAATCAATATGTGATGATTCACCGCCCAAAACAATATGTCGGCGAAACGTATGGTGTTGAATACCCGTCCATTTGGGTTAAATTTTCTGATGATCTGCTGAACTGGGAAAATAAAGACAGTCATCTGCTTCTAACAGGAAGAAAAGGAACCTGGGAGGAAAAAGTGGGTGGAGGCGCTCCCCCTTTAAAAACGGATAAAGGATGGTTGTTCTTGTATCATGGGGTCGATAAAGGCGGATTAGGTTGTTATCGTGTGGGAGCATTATTGCTCGATTTAAATAATCCCCTCAAAATCATAGCCAAAACCAACGATTTTATATTAGAACCCGAATTCGATTATGAGTTTGACGGGTTTTATAAAGGATGCGTATTTCCAACCGGGAACGTTATTGTTAACGATACTTTATATGTGTATTACGGTTGTTCCGATAAATACGTAGGATTAGCTACATGCTCCGTTCGCGAATTGATCGATTATTTACTTAGCAGCTTCCAAAATAGCTAGCACAATTAATTCCGGAAATCGACATAAAGTGGACCAAGTGTAATATTCAGAAAAAAAATTATCTTATTCAAAATAGTATAATTAATTAGCAAATTATTTGAATGAAAGGATGATAGAAATATCTACTTTTGGAAAATAGAATCCGTCTATTGTTTAGTAACCGCTGATAATTTAAAATGAACATGAAAATGAAAAGAAAAAAACAACCATCCTTATTATTATTTTATTGCCTGGCAATCATGCTGTGTTGGATTACTCCTCATGTTACCTTTGCCTCTATCGAACAAGAGGGTGATCCGATAAATGTGTCCGGGTACGTTAAGAACAGTCAAGGAGAAGTTCTTATAGGGGCAACAGTAAAGGTGAAAGGGGAACCCATGGGTACTGTCACCGATATTAACGGTTTTTATAACCTGAAAGGTGTGCCAAAAAATGCCGTTTTGGAATTTTCCTACGTCGGTTTTCAGTCACAAGAAATACCGATTGAAGGCAGATCAAGAATTGATGTGGTTCTGGTGGATAATTTGCAATTGCAGGAAATTGTGGTCGTGGGATACGGAACAGTAAAAAAGAGCGACCTCACAGGATCGGTTGCAAGTATAAAAACCGATGTTGTTAAAGATATTCCGGCCAATTCCATCGAAGGATTATTGCAAGGACGCGCAGCCGGTTTACAAATTGTAAATTCTTCGCAAGATCCCGGTGCAGGCTCAATAGTACGTATCAGAGGTGCCAGTTCGCTGCGAGGTTCAAATTCTCCGTTAATTGTTGTTGATGGATTCCCCTTAGGTGAAGCAGGCGATTTGAAACAAATAAATCCAATCGATATCGAATCGGTAGAAATTCTAAAAGACGCTTCAGCCTCTGCAATTTATGGATCTCGGGGAGCAAACGGTGTCATTTTGGTAACTACAAAAGAAGGGCACATAGGAAAGCCTACCATACAAATCAAGCAGCAGCTGGTTATGTCTGAATTTACTTCCAAACTCAATTTATGGAGAGATCCTGTTCTTATGGCTTTGCTCAGTAATGAGGCAAGAACCAATGCAGGCCTGTCCCCGCTTTATGTTGGAGAAGTAAGCTCTACCGGCATCTATTATCCTTCTGTCGAAGAACTTATGACCACATGGAAAACGAATACCCGATGGGATGAACTCGTATTCAGAGATGCTCCTCTATCGAATAATACGACCCTTTCTTTTTCCAATTCAACTGAAAGAACCCGTATTAATTTTAGTGCAAACTATTTTACGGATCAAGGTGTATATATCAAGGATAATTACGATAAATTGGGCTTTAATTTGAAAGTCGATCACAAGCTATATGACAACCTAAATCTTCGTTTTTCCGATATTTTATATTTAGGAAACCGAAATACCAATAATGATTTGGCATATTGGCGAAATCCCATATTCCCTGTATATGATGAAAATGGAGATTACTATTTGACGAGCAGCAACGATTACTCACATCCCATAGCGATCTCAGATCACAGGAAAAATCAAACGAAAATGTTTGATAATATCGGTTCGGCAGCCCTGGAATGGCAAGTATTCCCATCGCTGCAATTAACATCGCAACTCAATTATAAATATGGCAAATCTACGCAGGACGCCTATTATCCCAAAAAATATACCGAAGCCGGTACATTTAATAACGGACAAGGGGTGATAAATAATTGGGAAGGACAAAATTTTGTTACAGAGACGTATGCTAATTTCCAAAAACTAGTTGCGGACCGACATGATATCGGTGTAATGGTAGGACATTCCTATGAATATTCCATGTCTCGAAGTTCGTATCTTCAAGCAAATGATTTTGTAAATGAAGCATTGAAAAACGAGAATATGTCGGCAGGGAATCCCGAAAAAAATGTGATCAGCAACGGTTACTCCGAATCGAAACTTTTGTCTTACCTGGCAAGAATAAATTATACCTACAATAATAAGTATTTACTGACATTTACTTCCCGTGCCGATGCATCCTCAAAATTTGGTAAAGATAATCGATGGGCTTTTTTCCCTTCCGGCGCAATCAGCTGGAAAGCTCATGAAGAGAATTTTGTCAAAAATTTAAACCTATTTAACGAATTGAAATTTCGTTTCAGCTACGGCATTTCAGGTAACCAAGGAATAAGCCCTTATCAAACATTGAGCAGATACGGAACGGGAAAATATTACAACGATGGCAATTGGGTAACCACTATTGGTCCGGGCTACGTATCCGGATGGACCGGACCAGGATGGATTTATCGCGTATGGAGCGGGATACCCAATCCGGGTTTAAAATGGGAAACTACGTCTCAATCGGATTTCGGAATCGATCTGGGTTTTTTTAATCGAAGATTGAGAGTGACGTTTGATTATTATAACAAATTAACGTATGATCTTTTACGCGAACGTAATTTGGCTCTTTCCTCGGGTTACGATAAAATGTGGGTGAATGATGGTAAACTTCGAAATCGGGGTATCGAACTTACCGTCGATGGTATAATTCTCGACAACAACGATTGGACGTTGTCTGGGACTTTCATCTTCTCAAAAAATAAAAATAAAGTACTCGATTTAGGAAATACGCTCGAGTCGGGTTTGATTACCAATGAAAGAACCGATTTACTTTTCGAATATAGCGGCAATAACTTGGAACAGTATAGGGGATACACCAATATATTGGCCATAGGTCACCCTGTAAATGTTTTTTATGGATATAAAACAGACGGAATCATACAAACCTTGGCTGAAGGATTAGAAGCCGGACTGACCGGTGAGTATGCCATGCCCGGAGAATATAAATATGTCGATTTGGATAAAAATGGCGTAGTCGATGAAAACGATAAAGATGTTATTGGGGATCCCAATCCCGATTTTACCTGCAGTTTATCACTGAATGCCCGATGGCGGAATTTTGATGCCGAGATTTTCTTAAATGGGGTTGTGGGTAATGATGTGGTCAATACACAAGCATTTAATCAACCTAGTAACCAACCCTTGCGTTGGACGCCGGATAATCCCACAAATAAATACCCGAGTTTGAGGGATGGTCGGCAAGTTATGTTTTCCGATTGGTGGATTGAAGACGGTTCGTTTTTACGCGTTCAAAATTTAACACTGGGATATACGGTTAAGTTGCCAAGCGAAAAAATAGTTGCCTCAAAACTCCGTTTATATGTAAATGCATCCAATTTGTACACCTTTACCAACTTTAAAGGATATGATCCTGAAGTCGATTTATTGGGGGTATATTATGGTGGATATCCACGTCTAAGAAATTGGACTTTTGGTATCGATATAACTTTTTAAACACTATTATTATGAATACTAAAATAAAACTCGTTATCTTTTTTTCTATCGCTCTCTTTACGGCTTGCAATTTAGATGAATACCCTTACGGATTTTATTCTGAAGATAATTTTTTCAAGACAGCCGAAGACGCAGAAGCCGCTGTTAATTATGCATACGGTACGCTGAATTATTTGGAATATTCACGATCGATATTTTTCCTTGGCGATATGCCTACCGAAATGTTAACAACAAAATCCGATGCGTCGGTACACAATCAAGACTTGAATAATTGGAAAGTGATCAATTTTAAAACAAATGAAACACTCGAAAATTTTTTCAAATATGCCTATATCGGAATTAACCGAGCAAACGCAGTGATTAAAAAAGTGCCGGATGCGGATTTTGATACGAAACTGAAAAATCAATATTTAGGGGAAGCCTATTTTCTTCGTGCCTGGAATTATTTTAATTTAGTTCGCAACTTTGGTCTGGTTCCGATGCACTACAGTCTTGTTGAAACGTTAGAACAGACTTCGGCCGGTTTGGCTGCCGATATGGATGAAGCGTGGGGAATTATTTTTACCGATTGCCGAAAAGCCATCGAATTATTGCCTGTTTATGAACAACCCAAAATCGGACGTGCCGATCGTGTTGCAGCTCAGTCCCTATTGGCAAAAGCCTATTTATATGTTGCCAGCGCAAAAGAAAACAACGTACTTTTGTATCGCGATATGAAACGCGACGTTACCCAAATGTACGATAGTGCGGCATATTTTGCCAATGAAGTAATTACCAAGCAAAATACGTATGGGTTTGAAGATAATTTACTAAGCATATATGATGTTGAAAATCCGCGGGGCAAAGAAAAAATATTCATCATGGGGATGGATAGAACCGGACAAACCGAAGGAGAATATTCTAAAATATCGAAAATGTTCATTCCTTATATCGATGGAGCGACCATTTATTTGAAACAAGGTGATACCGATGAATTTATTCCATCGCATGATGGTTGGGGAGAATATCGTACAGAGATTGATTTTTATAACGCGTACGATGCTAATGACAGACGAAAAAATCACCTGATAGTGAATAAAGTATATGATGCCAACGGGCAGGTAAAAAGTGAATATCCCGGTGATTTGTTATATCCCTTCTGTCGTAAATATATCGACCCTGAATTTGAAGGGGACAAAACAAGCACCCGCCCTTTTTTGATCCGTTACTCTGATATAGCATTAATTTACGCAGAAGCTGCAGGTCCGAATGATCTATCCTACAACCTGGTTAATTACATTCGTTCACGAGCCGGTTTAGGAAATTTGCGCCCGGGTTTGAGTACCGCCGATTTTAGAAATGAAGTAAGGAAAGAAAGAAAATTTGAAATGGCTTTCGAAGGCGATTATATGTATGACCTTCGTCGTTGTAATAAAATTGGGGAAATCAAGGAAGTAGTTGATGCCGGATTAACCGAAAATCAATATACATTTTATCCGATACCTCAAGCCGAAATTAATTTGAATGGTGAATTAAGATAATAAAAAAGGTATGAAAAAAATAATAATAGTTGTCAGTCTGATCGTGGTTGCCATTTTTCAACAATCCTGTGTAAAAGATCCGTTAGTCGATATAGAAGAAGGTAAATGGAACAATGAGCGATCCGTTTTGAGCATTAAGTTCAAAAATCAAGTTGGAACGGCCGAAATCCAACGAATCGATGAGGAGAATGGTGAAATTTATATTAAATTGAACGTGGATGCGATACCCGATTTATCAAAAGTTGAATTGGAAAAGATTTTACTCTCTTACCGCGCCACCTGTTCAATCCAACCCGGCAGTACACTCGATTTTAATAATGCGGAAAGGAAAGCATCGATAACGGTCACGTCACAGAATGGAAAAACAAGGGAATACACCATATATGCAACCGAATTTTCGGAAACACTGATTGGGACATGGACCATCGACGATTTAGTCTTATATGGAGGAACCGGTCCTGAATGGTGGGGAGGTGCGGTATTGTCTTTATTGGATAAACCATGGTGTTGGGTAGGAGAAAATTTACCACAAGCCGAATGCGACAATACCCTCACCTTTACCATGACCGAAATTTCGGATGAAGGGAATACTTCCGGAATATGTGTCAACGATCCGGGTCCGGATGGTAAATATGCCGATTTTATCTTTAATGGCAGTCAAAATCCGGAAAATCCGGGAATCGATATCGACGTAAATCATTTTTATCGTCAAATTCCAAAGGGAGAAAGTCATTGGGTAAGAAATTATTCGGCAGGAACGATTACTTTTACCGATATGGATGGAAAAACAACGATAAGTGTATTGGAAAATCCGGGTACTTATATGCTTTTCAAAGATAACATTGGTAATAATATCGAACATTGGATAACCATCCCTCATAACGCTTTTTCATTCCAACTATCCGGAACTGATGATTGGGATCACATTTATTCCGATTATGATAAATTTGTAAAAAAACCCCGCAAATTTTTCATAATGGTGACAAAACAATAAATTCACAGGTAAAAATGCAGGGATGATAAGTTGATTCCCTGCATTTTATTCCACACTAAAAACAGATGAATAATATGACAAAACACATTCTCTTTCTATCGTTACTGTTCATTTCATTTGTGCGTTGCAACAGCGAAAAAAATGTTACCTATGTAACGATTCATGCCGATACCTTAGTCAGTAAAAATTATATCGGCAACGGTGTTCAATGGGATCCCTATCAACTGGATTACGGAGAAGTGAAACTGGAAATATCCCCATCGGATTGGGAAAAATTATATGCTCGTCTCGATTTCATGCGCCCTCATTTTATCCGAGTGATGCTCAATACCACTTCCTTAGTTGAAAACGGAATTCTCAACCCCGATAAAAATATTGAGAATATCAAACCTATTTTGGATTATTGCCAATCACGCAATGTCAAGGTTATGTTTGGTGATTGGGGTTGGGGATTGATCGATGAATCCGATATAAATGAGCGGAATATCAAATATGCGGTCGATTATCTGAATTACTTGGTAAATGAAAAATCGTTTTCATGCATCAACTATTACAATTTGATAAACGAACCCAACGGGTATTGGGCAGCCACTAACGGCAGTTATCCGGTATGGAAAAAAGCCCTTCGTTTTTTCTATGACGAAATGGAAAATCAAAATTTGACAAAAAAAGTGAAAATTGCCGGACCCGACATTGCGATTTGGGATACGAAAGAAACATGGTGGATCGATAGTTGTGCTACCCATTTGTCGAAAGAAATTGGTCTTTACGATATTCATACGTATCCATCCAAAATTACGGTAAATTCCGGAAAATACAGCGATATCATTCGAGCCTATCAAAAACAAGTTCCTGAAGACAAGCAAATCGTCATGGGCGAAATAGGCCTTAAATTTGTGGAAGAAGCCGATTCCGTCTATAAAAAAGAAAATATCAATCGGGCACAATCAAAAAAGTATGCATCGAAAGACGATTCCCAACTGTTTGTTTACGATTATATGTATGGAATAGATATGGCCGATGCTTTAATACAAACGATAAATGCAGGGTATTCGGGTGCTATTGCTTGGATGCTGGATGATGCCATGCACGCTAACGAATCCCCGGAAAAGTTGAAAATATGGGGTTTTTGGAATATATTGGGAGAAGAATTTTTTGGCAAAGAAGAAGAGAAAGTTCGTCCCTGGTATTATGCATGGTCATTGTTGTGTCGATATATGCCCACAGGATCTGATGTGTATAAGGTAAGCGTGACCGGGAATCCGGCTATAAAAGCCGCTTTTTCGGGGAAAGACAACAACTATATGTTAGCATTACTCAATATTTCAAACGAAGTTCAACAAGTGAAAATCCAGCACTCTTCATTGGCCGGGTTGGATCACGCTAAAAAATTCGTTTATTCGCAGGAAAACTTAAAAACAGAAGACGATCATGTACTGTTGCCAGATGAAAATAACTTGACGTTACGATGGGATAAGGGAGAAATCATCACTGTGCCGGCAAATTCGTTGGTTGTTTATACTACTTTTGAATATTAAATTATATGCGCTTTGGATACGGTGGATACCGAATTAAATACCCCAACTGCAAAAAAAAAAGCAATTTAACCGATTGGACGGCATAATCATCCAAATTTACAAATAGTAATTACTTACTGCACAATGAAAAATAACAAGGTACTTTTAGCATTTTTATTGATTCTTTTTACCGTTTCCTGTTCAAAATCGGAAGACGGAATTGAAAATACGGAGAATAATAATACGGAAGAAATAACCGAATTATACATGGCCGATAAAAACGCCACGTTGGAAACCAAAGCATTATATGCCAATTTATGGGAAATACAACAAAAAGGATTTATGTTTGGACATCATGATGATCTTTGGTACGGACGTAAATGGTACAATGAAGCCGGGCGTTCCGATACCAAAGAGGTATGCGGAGACTATCCTGCGGTTTTCAGTGTCGATTTTGGTCCCGTTATGGATGATCGGTGCCTCACTGAAAACGGCATTCGCGAAAATGATATCCGAAGGAGAGTTATATTGGAAGCCTATGGACGCGGAGAAGTAATCATGGCTTGTATGCATTTGAATAATCCGTTAACCGGGGGTGATTCGTGGGATAATTCGCGCAACGATGTAGTAAAGGAAATTCTTAAGGAGGGCAGCGATACAAATAAACGATTTAAAAGTTGGCTGGATCGTTTAGCTGTATTTTCATCCCATCTAAAAGGCGATAAAGGAGAACTAATACCGATAATTTTTCGCCCTTTTCATGAACATACACAAACATGGTCATGGTGGGGAAGTTCATGTACCACTCAAAATGAATTTATCGATTTATGGCGATTTACGGTCAACTATCTTCGAGACATCAAGGGAGTCAATTCTTTTATTTATGCCATCTCACCTCAAATGGATACACCTAAAACAACCAATGATTTTTTGTATCGATGGCCGGGAAATGACTATGTTGATTTTGTCGGAATGGATTCGTATCATGGATTAAATCCCAATACGTTGACAATTAACGCTTATGCCCTGAGCAAATTTTCAAAAGACATAAAAAAGCCTTGTGGAATCACAGAAACCGGAGTAGAAGGCATCTGTTATCCGGATGGATCTCCGGTTACGGATTATTGGACCAAGCAGCTGTTAACCCCGCTTGTTGGTCAAACCATAAGTATGGTGGTAATGTGGAGAAATGCCTATGATCCGGCAGAAGAAGGCGCGCACTTTTTTTCTGTTTACAAAGGACATGCATCAGAAAATGATTTTTTGAGGTTTTATAATGATCCGAGAACTTTTTTCTCACAGGATTTACCCGATATGTATTCCATGCCAAAAAAAATAAAAGTAAATTAACAAGAGAGGAAAAAACCATTCGATTCTTTCCCCGCCGCTTGCGGCATTTGCTTGCTCCACAAGAAGCAGCACGGAAAGATGGACAACCATCCTCCCTGCTCATATTTCAATATCATTGGAAATTATCTCTTCTAACCTGTTGTTGCATTTAGATAAAATGAAATAAAAGTTGTGCGTTTGTAGAGTTATCAAGTACGACTAACGCCAGAATCGGCTACCATAAGGGGAGGGAGGCAGTTGTGTATTCGTGGGGCACCTTTCTATACAAGGAGAGAGCAACGAAATGTAGTGGGTGCGGAGTGTAGGAAGTGTAGGAAGTGTAGGAAAGTGTAGGAAAGTTTGATGGGGAGCGGGTTTCGGGGGTATAGGAAAGCGTAGGAAAGTGTAGGAAAGTGTAGGAAAGTGTAGGATTCTCCATATCGGAGAGATGCAGACGTGTACAGACAGAGCAGGATGTGCAAAAACTGCACCTTCTCCGTACCAAGTCCGTACCAAGTCCGCTCCTTCCTCGCTCCATGCTTGCATCAGCCTTGCACCGAGTATGCACGACAATCGGGCAGTTTATGCAGTGAGCATGCGGGTTTCACGTATCATCAACCGGCAGAATCCGGAGCCGTTGTCCCTGCCTTGGAGCGAACAAAGAGCGAACAAAGAGCAATAAAAGGGCGAAAAACGGGAAATGTGATCACGATGCTTGTCGTTGCCGGTTTTTGGTTTGGAGAAGTATTCTTCGATAAAAACGACTTTAGCCCTCGTAAGATTTTCGCCATGAGGTATTGGGTAGTCCCGCCGGCATTTTTAAAAGATAAATCGTAATGGCGCAATCTTTAAATAAGAATAGGGACAAAAAAGTCGAAACTCAATTTTTTTTAAAAAATAGCGGCCGATAAAAATAAATCCATTATCTTTGTGAAACAAAAACAAGAAGAATGAAAGTCAACACGTTTCATCACCATCATCATTTTCATACCTGCCTTCAGGCGAGGTGAGAATGGTATGTGTCTCGAAATAAACAGAACATATAACTATAAACCCGTCTGAAGGGAAACAGACGGGTTTTTGTTTTATAACGGAGTTTCCTCTCAGACGCAATGAACGCCAAAAAAATGGAAAAAATTAAAATTGCTATCCAGAAAAGTGGAAGATTAAGCGAAAAATCGCTCAATCTGTTGAGTGAATGCGGCATCGACATATCCAACGGCAACCGCAAACTAAAAACCGAAGCCAAGAATTTCCCAATGGAAATCCTCTTCCTTCGCGACGACGATATTCCGCAATACGTGGAACAAGGCGTGGCAGATATCGGCATTCTTGGAGAAAACGAAGTGTGGGAAAAAGAGAAAGACGTCTCCGTAATCGAAAAATTGGGATTCGGAAACTGTCGTCTGTCGCTGGCTATTCCCAAAGACGAGCAATACACGGGATTGGACTATTTCGAAGGAAAACGCATTGCCACCAGTTATCCGCGAATATTATCCAATTTTTTCGTCAAGAAAGGGATCAATGTAAAAATCGAGGAAATCGGTGGCAGCGTGGAAATTGCCACGGGAATTGGGCTGGCCGACGGCATTTTCGATATCGTGAGCACCGGAAGCACTCTTCTGATGAACGGACTAAAAGAAGTGGAAACTATTCTCAAAAGCGAAGCCGTGCTCATTGCCAACAACAACCTTTCGCCCGAAAAAACCGAACTGCTCGATAAGCTGCTGTTCCGCATAAAGGCATACAAGAACGGACAGGGAAGAAAATACATTTTACTGAATGCGCCCAACGAAGCGCTGCCCAAAATCATCAAGCTGCTTCCCGGCATGCGCTCGCCAAGCATCCTGCCTTTGGCCGACAAAGGCTGGAGCAGTGTTCATTCCGTGATAAACGACGACGATTTCTGGGAAGTGATCGATGAGTTGAAAATGGTGGGTGCCGAAGGCATTTTGGTTGTACCCATCGAAAAAATGATTTTGTAAAAAACAATAACAAATCACGTCATATGAAAATCATCACAAATCCCCCACTCCGCCGATGGGAACAATTGGCACAACGTCCGGCTCTTCGTCAGGAAAAACTGGTGAAGACGGTAAAAAAAATCTTTTCCGAAATCCGAAAAAAAGGCGATAAAGCCGTGCTGAAATACAGTACGAAATTCGATTATCCGTCGCAAACCGCTTTCCCGGTAGAAAAAGAAATCATCGACAAATCTTCGGATGCGTTGTCCGAACGATTGAAACGGTCCATCGATCTGGCAAAACGCAATATCGAAATTTTTCATCACACGCAATGGGAAGAGATCCGGAAGGTGGAAACGATTCCGGGTGTTGTCTGCTGGCGCGAAAGCCGTCCCATCGAAAAAGTGGGCATTTATGTGCCGGGCGGCTCCGCCCCACTCTTTTCTACCGTGTTGATGTTGGCCATTCCGGCAAAAATTGCCGGTTGCAAAGAAATCATTCTCTGCACCCCACCCAATGGCTATGGAGAAATTCATCCGGCCATCCTTTATACGGCAAATCTGACAGGGGTGACACGGGTATTTGCCGTTGGCGGCATTCAGGCCATCGGAGCAATGACGTTCGGTACGGAAAGCATTCCGAAAGTCGATAAGATTTTTGGTCCCGGCAACCAATATGTGATGGCAGCCAAAATGGTGGCTTCGTTATATGGCACGGCAATCGACATGCCGGCCGGTCCCAGCGAGGTGCTGGTCGTTGCCGACGAAACCTGCAATCCTTCTTTCGTGGCAGCCGATCTGCTTTCGCAAGCCGAACACGGTCCCGACAGTCAGGTTATCCTGCTTTCCAACAATAAAAAGATAGTAAAAGAAGTTGAAGCAAAACTCGAAGAACAACTGTTTGCCTTGCCTCGCAAGGAAATTGCCGAGGAAGCACTGAAAAACAGTCGTGCCATCGTTTTCGATACGCTCGAAGAGTGCATGGCTTTCAGTAACTTCTACGCCCCGGAGCACCTGATTCTTGCCGTAGAAAATCCCAATCGTTGGGCTCGCAAGGTGGTAAATGCCGGATCGGTTTTTCTGGGCAATTACAGTTGCGAAAGTGCGGGCGATTACGCCAGCGGAACCAATCATACGTTGCCTACAAGTGGATATGCAAAAGCTTACAGTGGCGTTTCCCTCGATAGTTTCATCAAAAAAATCACCTTCCAACAACTCTCCGAAGACGGCATCATGCAAATCGGACCCGCCATCGAAGTCATGGCCGAAACCGAACAGCTTTACGCCCACAAAAACGCCGTCACGCTCCGATTGGGAGAAATCATGTCCAAAAGATTAATCGACAACAACAACAATAACAATAGCAATGAAACCTCAATTTGATCTTGCTTCATTGGTCCGTAAAAATATCCTGTCGCTGAAACCCTATTCCAGTGCACGCGACGAGTTTTCGGGCAGTGAAGGCATTTTTCTCGAC
>Ga0265293_10006042_pt1 | contig 19693 bp, 14 predicted proteins | sample Munlanlewell138R_FD_192505 | JGI IMG/M metagenome (GOLD analysis project Ga0265293, IMG submission 192505) | Leachate microbial communities from a municipal landfill in Southern Ontario, Canada - Leachate well 138R | ecosystem: Engineered > Solid waste > Landfill > Unclassified | place: Canada... | reverse complement strand
CCCCATCCCAAAAGAAAGCACTCTTTTAAGTACTTTTCGAATAAAATGTCATTCTATCTTCTACCTGTCTTATATGATTAGCATTATTAACTTATGCTTCTCTACAAAATGTCTCATTGTTTAAAACGGTATTGAATTTGTAAAATTAAATTCACTATTTCTAGCCGTGCAAAGGCCTCATGTGTATATGAGGTTTTGTGCTCTTTTGCGAATTGAGCCTTTCTTACACGAAATAGCGCTGCTCACTTCATAGGGATGCCCTGAACAAAGCGAAAGCAATCGAAAAGAAGCGTGACGTGGGGCGCATTTCAATTTCAAAGAACAATGAGGCTTTTCTTTGCCATTTTGAGCCTAGTTCTAGAAAATAAGAACAGAAAAAAAGAGAAGAAGAAAATAAGAAAACAGAAACATCTTTTCTTTGCCATTTTGATGCGGATTCTAGGAAGCAAGGCGCGAAGCGAAGGAGCGACCTCGAGATCGTGACTGAGCTGACGACGAAGACGCGCAAAATGGCAAAAAGAAAAAAGGTTCCCCCCGCGCAAAGCTCATTCAAATTTAGTGTTGTAGAGCTGCGTTACTTGCTCTTCGATTAGCGATTCTAAAAATGCGTTTTCAGCGGTAATTCTGCGTTTTTCCGAGCTGCTTAGCTTTTGGGAGCAGTAAAGGCGTTTTTCGGATTCGACGCGCTTTTTTCCCAAAACGCATAGATCGGCATAGCCCTCCTTTAGCTCGGGGCTCAAAAGATTGGGTAAAGGGAGTTGCTCGAAATATACTTTTCGGATCTCGCGTGTTCCGCCGAGTAAATCGGGACAATGGTAGCGAATCCAGCATTTGCAAAATGAGGAGTTTAAAAGTGCCAGCAGCCCGTATAATGAAAATGCATCGCTCTTGGCGCTCATGAAAAATGCTTTATCGTTGATATACATACCATCTTGATCGTACATAAAGGGCAAGGCTTTGCTCATATTCGGATAGATTATTTTTGGCTTTTGGAATTGTGATATATAGCTACAGCTTCGCAAGTTGTACGGCGTATCGCCTTGAGCTTCACGATTTTGCAAGCTATCGTAATACTGATCAAGATGCGCTTTAATCGCAGGGTACTGCTCTATATCGATGGGGTTTTGTCCCGCATGCTTTATACCGTTATGTACAAGTAATAAGTAATCTATGTTTTGGGTATACCACGCTTTAATGTGGCGCCCCCGTAGCATTGCCACTATAAGATCTGCGCTCCGCGCATCTGCCGCGACTAACTGTTCCTTACATGCGCGATCGATGTAATACGCTTTATTATATCCTGTCTTAATGCCGTAACGAATTTCAATAGGTAATTCCTTGAGACGAAGCGGCATCTTTGCCATGACATCGATCACTGCCTTGTCTGCAATATCGACTATGGCCCACTGCTTTCGCTCCAAGAACTCGCTCGCCGGCACATAGCTTTGATCGCGTACGCAGTGATCGAAAACTTCCGCAATATTTTGGAAATTCGCAGATAACACACGTAAAGTTGTAGTTTGCGGCGCTTTTATAAAGACAAGGCTAGATACGTTTACCGTGGCAGCACTAAAAAACTGCAAGTTGCCAAAGTTTAATATTTCTACAATGTCGCAGCGGCGTAAAAAACGACGCAAAGCTTCGCCGTAATCTACAATGAGCCACTTGTTAGGTAAGATATAAGCTAAATAACCGCCTTGTCTTAGCAACTGGTATCCACGTTCCACAAAGAGACAGTATAGATCACTACTTTTGTAATATGTTTCGTAAGCACAGTGTTGCAAGATCGCGCTGTAAGCGCTCCTGCTCTGTAGTTGTACATATGGCGGGTTGCCCAAAACCACATCAAAGCCGCCTCGCGCGAATACCTCAGGAAACTCGCCTTCCCAACGAAAGGCATTTGTAGTCTTTGCGGGATCTTCTATAAGAGAGTCACCACAGCGAAGCTTAAAATGGATGTCTTTTAGTCGTTGGTTTGGCTTTGCTACACTCAGCCATAGGCAAAGTTTGGCTAACTCAATGGCTACAGTGCTGACGTCAACGCCAAATATGTTGTTCTCTAGAATGCATGTCGAGATATCATCGTTGCATCCTTCTGTGTTATGTATAATATGGGATAACGTGGCAATTCTCTTGTGCTCATTGCGAAGAAAGCTCAACGCCTCGCATAAAAAGGCAGCAGAACCACACGACGGGTCAAGGATCTTCAAGTCTAGCAGGTAGAGTTTATACTTTTCGAGGCAAGCAATATCGCTTTCTTGCTTATGGGGGCTGCTGTTGTAGCGCGCTGAAGTCAGTTTTTGCTCAAGTTGATTGAATCCCAATTCCGCGCGCTTGGCGTCGCAAAGGCGACCGATGCTACTGTTAACGAGGTAGCGTGTAATATAGGGCGGCGTATAAAAAACGCCTTCACGTTTTCGTGCACTCATCTGCTGCTTAACTGCGGTGTTTACACGAGTCTTAGCGTTAAAGTCCCCATACTCGGACAAAGATTCTTCAAAGATATAAGCTAAAGCACTAAGGCTAAGATCGCCCTTATCAATATAAGTCCGAAGTTGCTGCTCGCAGTTTCTCAAGCTAGGGATGTTGATCTTGATGGCATCTAAAATATTGTCTGCTTCGAATAAAGAGATACCCTCAAAAAGCTCTACGAGATCGTGATCTTTATTATGGTGAGCAAATTCGCCATTCCGCGGCTTAATAATACCGCGTTGCTCGGCAAATATACAGATTAAAGAGCGGAGTAAGAGCTTTTGCAGCTTTTGGTAAAGCACTGCTTCGTCGTACGTGGGATTATCCTGACAAACTTGGGAGTACAGCGCGTTTTTAATAGCCAAAAAATCGCGATAAAAGCTCTCGTAAAGGCGCAGTTCTTTAAGATCGGCGCCAAACACCAGCGCGTTTAAAGAATTTTTGTCTTTGATTTTTCTCTTACTACGTTTGTGGCACATGGCTTACTTCGTTTTGCTGCAACTGCGCCGATAAGCGTTAAGGAAACTCTGATTTATTTTTGGGGCTCCGCCCCAAACCCCGCTAAGGGGCCGAAACGAGTAAAACTAAGTGTTTTACGAGTTGATGGCCCACTTTCGCAGTGAGTACGTCCAAGCCAAGCTTGCTTGAGCTTGAGACGTGCGAACAAGAAAGAAAAACCGTAGGTTTTTCATGAGACTAGATTTGCGCAATCGAACGCAAGCCTGCGTGAGTGCAGCGCAAATCGTAGTCGGAATTGTGGAACTGAGCCCTTAGAACCTTTTTTTGCGTACTGCCTTGATTTTATTGACTTTATTTTAAATACTCGCCTGACTTTCCTTACTTTGCTCTAGTGAATTTTTGACCGTTTTTGTATTGATCAGAGCATCCTTAAGCTCATAGCCCCAAGATCGCTCAACATTCTATCAATGGTGCTCAGCCTTTTGAGCTAAAAACCCAAGCCTTGTGCGCAGCAGCGTTTTTAAAATCTTCATCTGTTGTTTCATGCGTAATTTCACGACCGTTGAATTTAGTCAAAACTTCAGCATCAAGCCTAAACTGACGTCGATTCGTCGAAAAGAAGAGCAAACCACCGTCTTTTAGTAGCTCATAACAGGATTCTATCAAAGCGGCGCCGTCGCGCCGAATGTCGAGTATGCCTTGCATCTTTTTGCTATTAGAAAACGTTGGTGGGTCAAGGACAATGAGATCAAAACGCCGCTCGCCACGCTTTGCGCGCTCTAGGTAGGCAAAAACATCTTCTTGCATAAAGCGATGTGAGTTCAGGTCAATATGGTTAAGCTCGAAGTTTTTGCGTGCCCACTGCAAATAAGTTTTAGATAAATCAACCGTCTCCGTGCTTCGCGCACCGCCCTTTGCCGCGTACACGCTAAAAGAGCCTGTGTAAGCAAAAAGATTGAGGACGTCCTTGTTTTTAGACAGTTCTTGTATGCGTCCTCTGAGTCTGCGATGATCTAAAAACAAACCCGTATCAAGGTAGGTATTGAGGTTTAACAAAAACTTACAATCACCTTCGCGAACCACAAGCATGGTCTCTTTGCCGTCAATCTTTTCGTACTGCGATCTGCCTTTTTGCGGAGACCGAATTTTGCAAAAAAGCATGTCATCGTCTAGAGCACAGACGTCCAAGGCGATGCGCGCGCAATCATCAATAAAGCGCTCAAACTCTTCGCCTACGCGCTTCTCGTTGTCGTATACTTGGAAGTGAAGCGCCTTCTCGTAAATATCGATAATAAAGGGATACTCAGGAATGTCGTTGTGGTAGAGGCGCCAAGCATAAATCTGGCGCCGTTTAGCCCACTTCGATAGGTGCTTGTAGCGTTTAACTAGCCTATTGCGAAAATCTTCGTACATTGAAGTCCTTAGAGATGCTCTGATCAATGCAAAAACAGTAGGGGGGCAGCTTTCAAACCTGCCCCTGATTAAAACAAAAAAGCCCAGCGAGTGTGCAAAATAAAGTCAAAAGTTCTATACACTACAGCAAAAACGGCTTCTAAGGGCGACAACTCTAGCTGTGTCGCGGGGCAGCGCCCCGTGAAATAAATCAGAGTTTTGCTAAGTGCTAGCTGCTTCCTTTTGCTTTTTTTTCTCTTTACGTTCGTTAAACGATGTGATCAGTAAGTCTAGAATCATGAGCGCTACACCACAGGTGACAAAAGCGTCGGCAATGTTGAATGTTGGCCAATACTTGTCGCCGACGTGCCATGAAATAAAGTCTATGACGTAACCTAGCCTAAAGCGATCGAGTATATTGCCAATGGCACCGCCCATGATAATCGCAAGAACAATGACGATGCGTCTGTGATCTTTCCATGAGTACATATAGATGAAAATACTAAGCAAAATAAGCGCTAAAATACCCATTACGCCAAAAAACCATGTGCGGAATGTGGGGTTTGCATCGGCTAAAAATGACCACGCCGCACCAGGGTTTCTGGCATATTGATAATCCCAGTAGCCGTCGATCACTGTTCGTGAAACATATCCGAGTGCAAGCACATCCCCAGCCTGCACTTCGCTTGTAGGGTTGAGCCGAACGCCGTTACGACTAACGTATGCGGCCGCTAACTGCGCTCTTTCCTCTGATTTCATATCGGGTAAGGCTTCTGCTAATGCATTACTTAGCACTGTTGTGGGCGCACCATCTGGAATAATGAGCGCTACTGCGTGATCGGGATACCGAGGAGAAGCGAAGTTTTCCTCAGCCCAGATCTTAGTCAACTGATCGGCAAAAACAGCGACTACAATAATAAGTAAAACGACAAACCACTTCATGGGGGATTTGAACATGCGATCTCCGAGGCGTAAAAATGCTGAAGAGTTAAGGAAACTCAGATCAATGCAAAAACAGTAGGGGCAGCTTTCAAACCTGCCCTTGATTGAAGCAAAGAAATCTGGCAAGCCCTCAAAATAAAAGCCAATAAAATCAATGTCTTACACAGAAGAAGGTTTTAAGAGCGATAGCCCTTAGCCAGGCGCGGGGCAGCGCCTCACTCACAATTCAGAGCTTCCTAAAGCGCCAATTGCGCTTGGCGCAAAGCTCTAGCACAAGAGTGCTATAATGTGTAGCGCTATTAACCTGGTGGCCAAGTCAAATCGCGCTCCGCCAACAAATGAATATGTAGCTGCGATACCGTTTGCCCGCCAGCCGCATTGGTGTTGATGACTGTGCGATATCCTGCTTCCGATACGCCAAATTCACGAGCTAGAGCCGCTATACGCAAAAGCATGCGACCTAATAAACCTTCGTCATCAGGAGTGGTATCGGCGAGGCTGTCGATCGCTTTGCGAGGTATGAGAAGTATATGTAGTGGTGCAGCGGGGAATATGTCGCGAAATGCAAGCATTTCATGATCCTCATACACGATTTCAGCATCGGCTTCCCCACGAATTATTTTACGAAAAATATTGTCTTGTTCGCTCATTGTTTGTTCTCCTTGTAACTTGCTGAGATAAAATGTGCTAATATCAGCTTTGCACCTATCAAAATAATGAAATGAGAGCTTTGCGCGGGGGGAACCTTTTTTCTTTTTGCAAAAGAAAAAAGGTTCCCCCCGCACCCCCCTCCAAAAAAGAAAGCACTCTTTTAAGCTCTTTTTGAATAAAATGCCATTCTATCTTCTACCTGCCTTATTTAATTAGCATTATCAAGCTATGATTCTCTAGAAAATGTCTCATTTTGCTTAAAACTGTATCGGATTTGTAAAATTATACTCACAATTTCTAGCCATGCAAAGGTCTCGAAATATATTTCATGAAAAGTCGCCTGACTTTTGTTGTTTTAATCAGGGGCAGGTTTGAAACCCGTCCCCACTGTTCTGGCAATTTTCACATTGTTCAGGGCAACCTAGGGCAAGCGCAAACCACTATAAACGCCAAAATCTGACGGGGCGTCGCGGGGTGTCCCCGCGGAGGGGGTAGACGCAAACCCGCGCACAGCGAGGGGTTGCGGCGTAGGGGGACACTTCCCCCACAAAAGTAAAAAGCATAAATTTGAATGAATCAGAGTTTCCTTTATAGCGAGAAGTGTTTTTCTAAAAATGTGGCGGCTTTAGCGGGGTCTGTAGAAATTTGGCCGAAATCATCGACAAGTTTGTCATCGACTTCGTTAGCGCGCGCTTGAGCCAAAACTTGCGAATAATAATCCTGAAGCCACTCAAGGGGTAGAGACTCAGCCTGTAAAATGACAAGCGCATAAAATGCGCATTTCCATTGGGCCATAGCAACGTTGCTCATCTTTATTGCTGTTTGCCCAAATAATAAGAGCCTTAATTCACTAAACATCGAAGAATAGTCTTTTGCCTTTGACAGCGCGAGGAGCGTTAACCTATGTAAAAATAATTCCGCCTCCATATCGATAAATGACGAAATCTGCCCCTTTATCCAAAGCAGCGAGTCGGCGTAAAGATTTGCTGGCATAAGGACAGCAAGTTCACGAAGATAGCTATAGCCAAAAAAAGCACTTGCAAGCGGTGAGTAACTCGGGGAGCTCGTTAAAAGATTTTGGGCGAAATAACGGCGAGTGGGCGCATCGAGGTAAGGGCGAATCTGAGCAGCAAATAGCATAGCGCTGCTGTGATCTCTGTCGTCGAAGGCTCTAATGAGAGCGAGCCAATTTTCGGTAAAATCGGAGGATTGACGCAGTTTTAAAGACGCCATCCATCCATAAAACTGCGGGTTTCGATGCAAACTCAGTCTCTCTCCTAAGGAAGCGCTAAACATCAACGCGTGCTTGAGATCATTTTGTGTGTGCGCGATGAAGGAAAGGTAAAGTCTAGGTTTCCACCTTTGATTCCTAGGGTAGCGCCGCAGCAAGTTGCTAAAGGAGCGCTGTATGTTCTTAACGCGCTTTTTGCTCGTCTCTTTGGTGTACCATTCGATGAAATATTCAGCTTCCGTGAAAAATATATCGTTATGACATTTTTTACTAACGTTGTGGCGCGAAAGATAGTTTGCACCATCGAAATGTTCGACAATAAAATGCTCGACAACACTGGCTGCAATCGGCATCTGGTGGGCGAGATACACGTTGATGAGCTCATTAATTTTGCAAACTTGTTCATCAGTGAGCTTGAACTCGCTAGTTGCCAGCAAAGATTTTTTGTATGCCAATAGCGCCTCTAGCCAATGCATGCTCGCCTGTACAGTCTCATCGGAATCTTTTTGCAGAGCACTTTGCACTGCTCTGTCTAGTTCTAAGTCGACCGCAGCGAGGTCTTGAACGTGATAATGAGAGAGTACGGTGATGCATTCAAGCTCTTGATCTTGCTCAAGATTGAGAACGGCCGTGCTTCCTGTGTCCAGAAGCACTGGCGTGCTACTCAAAAGCGTTAATAGGGGAATATTGATCTTAGAGCAGTGTGCCGCTGAATGATCTCGCGAAGTATCGACTTTGAGACAGCTCAAACATTGCAACTCAAGGCGTGCGGGAACGCTGCGCAAACTCCCCTGAAAAGCTAAAATTCGCTTAAACGCCGTGTAATCCGACATTTGCAGGTATATGCGCGCAAAAACGGGAATGAGCGCCTGAATAATGAGAGCTTTATCTTCGCGTGAAACAAGGCTGTCGCGCTCGTTAACGAACTCGTCTATTTCGTTTACAAAGAAATCCTCGACACTTTGATCGGAGTGCGCAAGGCTTTGCTGTAGTAAATACAACAGCGAGTGCAAGCGCGGTTCTTGGCTTGCAGCTTTGATATCCGTAATACTGCGATCCGTCGGCAAGAACCAAAGTGCATTATCTATTACTTGCATGCCGTCTATTTTGTAGAAGGCCGTATAGTCAGTATCCGCGGCTACGCGCGATTCCGCTTGCAGAGGTTCAACTTCCAAGATCGCATCAACGCTCTCAGCGCTTTGCCCAATCATCGCGTCGCCTTCGACGCTATTTTTGCACAAATCGTAGTCGGGTGCATCCCCGTTGAATTCTAGAACATCGAATTGTAGGCAAAGCGCGTGATCGCGCGTGCACTGCTCTGCAAGGATCTGTGCACTCATTCGATCGCTTTGTGTTTCGCAACTAAAAAGTGCCGTAGCCCGTGCACATGCATCGCGGAGCGCGGCGCACGTAACGTTAAAGTCGTAAACATTGAGCGCTGGCTGCGGCGAGCCTAAGTGTGAAGGGCGCCACAGTTTAGCGTGTAAATCCTTAACCGATTCTGCCGCGTTTGCTTGCTTTTGCGCTAGCAAGGCTTCGCTACTCTGATCCTCTGCAACGACTTCACTTTGCGTTTGGAGGGGCACAAGCGTAGCATCGGGCTGGGGCGGGGGTGGAGCGCAATGCGCCATACTACTAAAGCTAGCTGTGAGCAAAATAGCAGTAACTCCCTTACTAAAACGCCATAAGTCAATGAAAAAACAATAAAGCACTGACCATGCTCTCGTTTGGAGACCCTCAACGGTTTCGTGTAAACTATTGTTTGTATTGCCTTGTTCGCAATTTTGTTTGTTGCTTTTATGATTTTGCCGAATGAGCATTGTGAATTTAAACTGTATTCTGTATTAGTCGCGCAGTAGATAAACAGTAAACTTAGCTTGTATTTTTTACAATAAGCGCTGGTACTATATGAATGATGTAGCGAAGGTTTAAAGCCTCAGCGTCGCTTTAATTTAATGCAGTTGCCGCATTTTACAAGCTTTTTGCCAATTCATAGACTTTTCACTAATACGAAAAGGCGTAGTTTAAGGGCTAAGAATGATCTGAATGCAGCAATAAATAGTCAAAAAACTACCTAAGGGCGTAAGCCTAAGAGTAGCCCCAAAAATTAATCAGAGTTTCTCTAAAGGCAGGAATAAAAAACGATGAAAAACGACAATGACAAGCTTGCAGGCGCTATTTTATGCGCTGGTTTTGGTACGCGTATGCGTCCGCTTACAGACTATATCGCCAAGCCCGCCATACCGTTTCTGGGTTTACCGCTCGCCGGCTATTCGCTCTACGCTTTGGAACGCGCCAAAATACGACGTGTCGGCGTCAACACCCATCACAAAGCGCAGACTATGCAAAAAGCGTTATCGGAATGCGAATTTTATTCGGGAAGCTTGCGTTATTTTCACGAAAACGGCGAAATTCTAGGCACAGGTGGCGGTTTTCGAGAACTGTTTCGCTGCCTTGGTGAGCCGCAAACAACGGTATTGTGCCACGGTGATGTGCTGAGCCGCGTCGATATTGCACAAGCACTCCGCATGCACCAGAATTCGGGCGCCATGCTAAGCCTCGCCTTGGCGCCCCGCGACGAAGCTCAAGAGCTGGGAAACGTTTTCTGCGATTCCCTCGGACGCATCGTCGGCCTACGAGACGCCAGTCTTGACTCCCCCGCCCCGCCCATCCACGAGCTTGCCTTTACGGGCATACATTTCATCGAAGCCGAAGTTCTCGAATTCATTCCAAAACGCGGTCCTAGCTGCCTAGTCACCGAAGTTTACCCCAAGCTCCTTGCGCGCCAAATCCCCATCAACGCCATTATTGGAACGCATTTCCTAGCCGATGTCGGAAGCCCCGAGCGTTATTTACGCGCCACCCAAGCCTGCATCGCCGACCCGCGACTCCTCGCCGCTCCACCCATTAAGCGCATCGATAAAATCAAAATCCACCCAAGCGCCAAAATCCTTGAACCCGTTCACCTACAAGGCGACATCGACATCGCAGCCGACTGTGTTATCGGACCCCACGCATGTTTAAGTGGCAAGATCGTTTGCGAAGCAGGCACAAAAATTGCGCGCTCCGCCGTATTTGGAGCGGGCACTGTCAAACAAAATCAAGAAAATGCTATCTGTGCCCTCGACTATGACCTCGTTATGCAGGAAAATTTGCCTTATTTGTCAAAATAGGCGTAGCGCTCTTTAAGCTCCAAATAGCTCAAATATTGCTCAAATTCAGAGCGATCGGGCACGCTGAAGCGATCGTTTTTCTCTAAAATGATGAGCTCTTTTTCCGCCAACTTTTGTAACAATTGTTTGAGTTCAAACGTCTCTATGCCCAATGATTCAGCCAAATCTACAGGTAATGGTGGCGTCAAATCGCCTTCCGCTCGCATGAGTTCCCAGCGCAGCTGCAGCATTAAGCGCCCCAAATTCGACTTGAACTGAAAGTTTATCATGCGGAATTGCGCTTGTGTAAGCCTTCCGGCCAATTTTTTTAGCATTCGCATCGCAATTTCGCCGTTGGAGCGTACCATCATGTCGAATTGCTTCAAGTCGATAACTAACAAGCGCGCTGGTTCTATAACCGTTGCTGTCACTGGTTGTTCCGTCTCCATGACCAGTGCCAATTCTCCACAAAACTCGCCTGGCCCCAAGGTTTCGAGCACGGTTTCCGTTTTGTGCACGCGCTTCGTGATTCGGATTCGCCCCTCATTGATTACCCACAACCTGTTTCCCAACTCGCCTTCGCGAAAAAGTACTGTGCCTGGCTCGTAAATCTTGCCGTGTTTCTCCAAGACCTGCTGCTTGTCCATGCCTTATACCACCAAAAAATTGCCCAAAATCCAGCCCCACAACCCACCGATGCAAGTGCTAGCACAGAATCATAAAATCTTCAATCGCAAGCTTAAACTAGCTTCTATCAAGAATTCTCGCTCTTTTCCTCCTGTGGGGGGAGACCCCCCTACGCGCAAGCTTCCCTCAAAATTAGCTATTAGCCGCAATACGTCGTGCGAAGTTTTGGCTGTTCGCCAAACCTCCGCACGACGTGCGGCTAATAACTAATTTATCGGGTGATCTTGCGCTACCCCCCCAGCAGCTTGCTTAAAACCGTGCTTTGCCACTAAGTACTTCATAAACGAGAGCAATGCACACGTCGACATACGGACGCAATGAATAAGGGCACGTTGCAATATGGTGTAGCGAATAAATGTGTTTTTGTGATTGTGTATAGCTTGCTTGACCAAGTTCTGCCAAAGCGTGATAATCGCCTGAGCAGAAGTTTATCTGCCAATAAAAGGAGTTTAAAAATGAAAGTTTTACTGATTAATGGTAGTCCGCGAAAAGATGGCTGCACAAACTTTGCGCTACAACAAATTATCGACGTTTTATCGGAACACAAAATCGAGAGCGAGCTTTTACAAATTGGTACTCAGGCGATACGGGGCTGTACCGCGTGTCAGCATTGCAAAAAACCTGGAAATGATTGCATATTTGATGATATGGCAAACGAAGTTATACGTAAAATGCGTACATCGGACGCTTTAATCGTAGGTTCACCGGTTTACTTTGCCGCGCCCAATGCGTCACTGATGGCATTACTTGATCGCGCATTTTACTCGGCAAATGAAGAGTTTATCCTTAAGCCAGCTGCGGCCGTGGTATCTTCAAGACGTGCAGGAACGACGGCGGCATTAGATGCATTGTGGAAATACTTTACGCTTGCACAAATGCCGTTGGTATCCTCATGTTATTGGCCAATGATTCATGGTAGCAATGCGCAAGAGGCGGCACAAGACTTAGAAGGCGTACATGTTATGCGAAGGCTTGGTCGCAATATGGCATGGCTGTTGCAATGTATTAAAGCAGGGGATGCCATACCCAACGTGCGACCAGAAGCAGCAGCTCGTGTACACACGAACTTTATTCGCTAATTAAAGACTTTGCTTTTCTACAAAATGTCTCATTAACGCCCCTTTGCGTGGCTGTTTTTGCGTACTTGATGATCGCGAAATGGTGTTTAAACTTGTGCTCAGCCGACGTCGATACGTCGTATAGACTTTAGAGTGTTAAGATAGATAATAAACGCTAATACAACCCCCAAAACCATAATCATCGTGGGTTATATTGATCGTGCTTTAGCTGGCGTATTGTTTGAGTCCGAGCTTGTATAGCTACGAGTTTTGTTTGTCGTAGGCAAGCTTTTTGACCCGCGAGGGAACGAGGGGGTAGTACAAGATCACTCTTAAAAGGCGCTTAGTACCGTATTTTGTGCGGTGGACGAGCGAATAGCGAGTACGCCGCACAAAATTTGACGGCACTTAGCGCATTTTAAGAGAAGCTTGTGCGTAGGGGGAGACTTCCCCCCACAAAAAATACGCAATTATAGTGTATTAAGTACTCCATAGATGACATAAACTGAGATATATAAAGAGAATGGGATTTTTTTCACGAACAGTAGAGGAGCGGCGCGAGCTCATCATCCACGGGAGCACATTGCGAACGATGCTCATATTATCGTTGCCAATGTTCATGATGAGCTTGGTTCAGGCGTTCGTGCCAGTGATGGACGGGCTTTTTGTGAACCGTTTTTCGAGCATAGAAGTCGCGGACGCCGTCGGGTTTTCCACGCCAATCATCATGTTTTTTTACGCGCTTTCGATGGGTATTTCGATTGCATCATCGGCGCTACTTGGGCAAATCAACGGAAGTGGGAACAAATCGCAGCTATGCTATGTGGCATCGCAGGTCATGAAACTCACGATTTACGCGAGTTTGTCGGTCATGGTGCTGCCTGTAATCGGAGCCCAAATTTTTAAAAACATCGTCGATGCAAGCTTTTCGACGGAATTTGTTCGGTATTTATCACTTTATTCCGTAGCTTTACCATCATTTTTCATTTCTGGCGTATTTAGTGCGGTGATGAATTCCACGGGTAAACCCGAGCGTTCGTTCGCGATGGTAGGGCTATTTTTTGTGCTAAAGTTATTGTTCAACGCCATATTTTTAGCCTACTTGCGTCTCGACGAATACGGTGCAGCGGCGGCATCGTTCATTGCAGGGAGCATTACTGCAGTTTGCATGGTGCGGGAATTGTACTTCAAAAAAAACCGGGACCTCAAACTGGGATTCCGGGGTTTGAAACTCGATAACGAAGTGCTCAAAACATTATTGCGCCTAGGTTTACCAACAGTTATTTCCTCATCCATGATTACCATGGGCTTTATTTTGATCAACGTTGAAGTAAGCTCTTTTGGGCCAAAAGTCATGAACGCGCAGACCATTGCGGTGAGCATCAACGCCATATGTTTTACGGTTCCGACGGCAATTAGTGCGACAATAACGACAATGGTTAGCATGTATGTAGGCGCAAATCACACAGATAAAGCCAAGCAAACGCTAAGGTATGGAATTATTATTAGCTTGCTGCTCTCTGGCGTAATTTTTGCGATATTCATACCCTACGGCGAGTTTTGGGTGCGGCTGTTTAGGGATGACAAGGAGATTGTGGAAACGGCGGTGCGAGCACTGTTTTTGTATACGCTTTCGGTTCCGTTTTTTGCCATTTTTAGCGACGTTCAGGCGGTGTTTATTGCCATTGGGAGGACGCGACAAACCATGGTCTTTGGCGTGCTTCGTATTTGGTTGTTTCGCATCGTTTTTATGAAAATCATGCTTGAGCAAATGGGGGTTGACGCGATTTTTATGGGCAATCTTTTTGCCAACGGCTTGGCTTCCATTCTATTTTATATACTGTTAATGTTTACGCCGTGGAAGAGTGTTATTCGTAATCGCGATGGATTGGGCAAGAATGCGTTGGTGGGGGATGATTCTGAATGGCTGGGATGTTCTCATTAAGTTTTGCAGCAGTCTTTTTTTTGAATTTATTTAACTCACTGCTTACACAATGTAACGAGTGTGTTCTAAGATTTTGTAAAATAATAGTGCATTTTGCTCTTGCGCTTAGATGCTTTCGTAGCAATAGTAATCATGTTGTGCGGGGGGAGTAAAGAACAGCATTTTTAGGAGACTGGTTACATGATGAAGAAGTTAGCGATTACATTATCTGTGGTAATGGGTTTGTTTATGTTTTCTGTGCAACTCTCGGCGCAAACTGCGGCTGAGCCTGTGCTTGCAGAGAGTGAGTGTCCTTGTAAGGAGCTTTGTGAATGTGCCAAGAATGGTGACTGCGAGTGCCCGTTAAAAGCGAAAGGCGAGTGCCCGCTAAAAGCGAAGGGTGAGTGCCCGCTAAAGGCGAAAGGCGAGTGCCCGCTAAAGGCGAAAGGCGAGTGCCCGCTAAAAGCGAAGGGTGAATGTCCTTGCAAAGCAGCGGGTGAAGGCGATTGCGGTTGCAAGGCCAAAATGAAAGATGGCGCCAAGGGTGGTTGCCCGTTTAAGGCAAAGAGGGGAAACAAGGTCTAACAACACAATAGTGTGTTGCATAATATATTACATTATACTGTGACATTTTGAATGTAGAAGTTTTTTCACAGTACGAGTTAGAAAGAGTGACGTTAATATATGGTCACTCTTTTTTTTGGTGCGCTCTGCGTGATTTGATATTAGTTGGTTCTTTTGTTTTATTGTATTAAATACACATGCACTTAGTTTTTATACTATAAAATACAATTAAGGAGATAATATTAGAATTATGCAAGTAATGCGAATAATGTTATTCACAGCTAAACTTTTTGGCTAAGGATATTCTGATTAATGCAAAGTTAGACATAGAAAGAGCTAATGAAAGTAAAGAGATTCAGCTGAGTCTTCAAAATAAAAGTCAATAAAATCAATGCTCTACACACAAAGGCGAGTTCTAAGGGCTCAGTTCCTCAATTCCGACTACGATTTGCGCTGCACTCACGTAGGCTTGCGTTCGATTGCGCAAATCTAGTCTCATGAAAAACCTACGGCTTTTTTCTTGTTCGCATGTCACAAGCTCAAGCGAGCTTGGCTTGGAAATGCTTACTGCGAAAGCGAGCCATCAACTCGTAAAACACCTAGTTTTACTCGTTTCGGCGCCTTAGCTGGGGTGTGGGAAGGTAAGCCCAATTAATCAGAGTTTGGCTAAGCTTTTTGTAGTAACTATTGCGTTTGGCACGGGCTTTGCATAAAATCTAGCTGGGGAGGGGAAATCTATCTCGTTAATTGTAGGAGTGGCAACGATGAAAAGGTTTGTATTTTGTATAGCATCAATGGTGTTTATCTTTAGTTTATCCGCTGTAGCCAGCGCTCAAGTACCAAGTTTTTGTTTTAAAAAGAACGGTAAACTCAACTGCAAAAACCCGCATTGTGCGCCGTATTGCTATGATAACAATGATGATTTTCGCGGTCGTGACAAAAAAAGTAAGAAGAAGCACAAGCGTGATCGTGAGGTAGTCGTAGTGCACGAGCATGTCCATCATCCTGCTCCTGAGCCAGTCATAGCGCCGCCGCCCGTCATTGAAGTTCGTCCGCCCGCCGTCGTTTTGCAGCCGCCCGCCGTCGTAGTTCATGATCCAGGGTATCCCGCGGTACTGTCTTCGCCCGATTTTTATGAAGCCGAGATTCATCGTTTGCAGCAAGCCAATGTCGATCTCAAGGAATCGCTTGAAATTGAGCGCGTTCGCGTAGAGCGAGAATATCAAAATTGTCGCTATTGGTATCGTTACAACTCTAAGATGTGCTATCGCGACGATGTGAGGCTCAAGCGAATAGACCGTCAAATTAGCTCTAATAAGAGGGAAATCGAACGAAACAAGGATCTACAACGCCGCGCGCTTAGAGCACGTGGCATGCGCTAGGGATGCTCTCGTCCATGCTAAATTGGCGAAAAAGTAAGTAGACTAGCAAATTAATCAGGCGAGTTTTTAAACGAAAAGCCTATAAAATTAATACTTTACACACAAAATCGACTTCTAAGGGCGCAAGCCCTTAGACAGGTTTGTGGCGCTAAAGCCCATTAATTAGAGTTTGTTTAAGCGCAACACTGCTTTTTGCCATCGCTTAGCTACTGCTCATCGCCGCGAACGCCGCTTCCGAGAGTTCTCGCGCCAAGCTCTCCAGATCGTGTTTTAGGGCATTGATGCTCTCGTCATCGAGTCTTTCACCTTCGTTGAGGTAGCGCTCAAATTCGGCGATACGCTGTGTGGCGTCTTCTTTGGCTTCGGACGAAAGGTAGACGCCAAGCTCGTTGACGCTGCGTTGGGACATGTAGAGTAAGCCCTTTAACTCGTTGATCTTTTGCACCTTGTCTTTTCGCAGCTGATCTTGTTCGCGCTGTTTTTGTGCTTCATCGATCATTCTTTGAATGTCGTTCTCGCTTATTCCGCTATTGGCCTCGACGCGTATAGACTGCGCGCGCCCAGTGGCGAGGTCTTTGGCGCTGACTGATACGATACCGTTGGCGTCGATTTTAAATTTGACTTCGATCTGTGGCATTCCTCGTAGTAGTGGCGGGATGCCGAATAGTTCAAAGCGCGCCAAACTAATGTTATCTGCCGCCATCTCGCGTTCACCCTGCAAAACGTGGACGTTGACCAAGTCTTGGTAATCGATACTTGTAGTGAAAATATCGGATGCTTCACAGGGTACAGGCGTGTTTCGGTGTATAAGCGGTTGGAAGATGCCGCCCGCGGTTTCGACGCCTAGCGTTAGCGGTGTTACGTCCATAAGGATCACTTCCTCGATTTCGCCACATAAAACGCCGCCTTGCACTGAGGCGCCCACTGATACGACTTCGTCGGGGTTGATCTTGCTTTTTATTTCTCGCCCAAAGAAGTCGGAGACCATCTTTCTTACTAGGGGCATACGCGTCATTCCACCGACGAGCACGATTTGGGTGATGTCGCTGCGCTGTAGTTTTGCGTCGTCTAAAGCTTGCTGGCAGGGACCAAGGGTGCGTCTTACAAGATTTTCAGTAAGAGCCTCAAGCTCGTCTCTGCTAATGCTGCGCAGCAGGTGCAGCGGCGAACCGTTGTGCATCGTAAGGAAGGGTAGGTTAATTTCGGTTTCACTCATCAGCGACAATTCTTGCTTAGCACTTTCGGCGGCGTCTTTTAATCTGTAAAAAGCCGCCATATCGTCGCGCAAATCCACGCCGTTACACTGTTTAAACTCCTCGATCAGTTTTTCTATGATGGCGTTATCGAAATCCTCGCCACCCAAAAAGGTGTCGCCTGTGGTCGATAGCACTTCGTAGAGTCCATCACCGAGTCTCAGTATAGAAATATCGAAAGTGCCGCCACCAAAGTCGTATACCGCAATGGTTTCGTTGCGATCCTCGCCTAGGCCATAGGCTAAGGAAGCGGCGGTAGGTTCGTTGATGACGCGTAGGACTTCTAGCCCCGCAATGCGGCCAGCATCGCGCGTAGCTTGGCGCTGAGAGTCGTTGAAGTATGCAGGAACTGTAATGACGGCTTGGCTCACTTTGCTGCCAAGGTATTCCTCGGCAATTTCGCGCATATGCATCAGTATGAATGCCGAGAGTTCCTGAATGGAGTAGACCTTCGAGTAGACGCGAACCCCAACGGAGCGTTGTTCACCTTCACCAATAGGAACTATTTCGTAGGAGACGGTTTTGGCGATTTTTTGGCACTCTGGGTCCTCGAAAGTGCGGCCAATTAAGCGTTTTATAGCATAAACCACGCCTTTGGGCTCCTTTGCGGCTTGGCGTTTCGCGACCTGCCCCACCAAACGTTCCCCGTTAGCTTTAAAAGATACCACCGACGATGTTGTCCGCGTTCCTTCACGGTTTGGTATGACTATGACGTCTCTGCCCTCTAAAATGGAGACGCAGGAGTTCGTTGTTCCTAAATCAATCCCAATCACTCTAGACATTCAACTCGCTCCATTCAAAGGTCTTGCTCTTGTTTTGAAACGACTACAAGCGCGGGGCGCAAAACGCGCTCATTCATCGTGTAGCCCCGCTGTAGTTCTTCCACAATAAGATTATCATCTCTTTCTTTATCAAACACTCTATGAAATGCATCGTGACGATCGGGATCAAAAATTTGGCCAACGCTATCGAAGGGCTGACATCCAAATTTAGCCAATACACCTGCATATTGACGTTGTACCAGTTCTACGCCCTGAAGCAAACCTTCCACAGAATCACTTTGTTTGGCATGCTTAATCGCTCGCTCAAGATTATCCATAACCGCCAAAAAATCGCTGATGATCTTTTCAAGTTCACGTTTTTTGTAATTCTCGTTTTCGCGCTGGCTGCGCTTGCGAAAGTTGTCGTAATCCGCAGCAATTCTAAGGTACTTTTCATTCGCGCTGCGCTGGTTCTCTTCTGAGCGCAGTAGCTGCGCCTCTAGCTCCGCGACACGCGCATCGCTAGCACTGTCTTCGCTTTGCTCTACGTTTGCGTCGTTATAGTGAATGCCTTCATCAGCAAACTCCTGCTCCAACACTTTTTGCGCAATTGAGCCACAGCATAGCCCCGATAATTCAGGGACGATGTCAGACGTTGCCTCCTGCTCGCTGATACGCAGTTCGCTCTCTTGCTCCGCGACATCTGCCTCCAAAAACGACAAGCTATTGGGATCTTCCGCAAGCTTTTCCGCTTTCTGTAATGCATCGTCTTTGGCATTCACAAGTTTTGTGTTTCGTGTTTTCAATGTGAACTCACTCTCAGTTTTTACATGCTTGTCCTAGACCCATCCCCCTACCGTAGACAATCTAATCTGAAAGTAAAAAAAACACAAAAAAGGCAGCCAGAGGCTGCCTAGGAAGAACTTTTTTATGAATTAGTCGCGATATTCTCTTCTCGCGCCACCGTGTCGTCGGTTTCCGCCGCTGCGTCCACCAGTTTCCTGATTCGCCTCATTGACGCGTATCTGTCGGCCGTCTAATTCTTTGCCGTCCATTTCGCCGATAGCCGAAGCTGCCGCGCTATCCTCTGCAAAGGTTACAAAACCAAATCCACGCGACCTATCCGTATCGCGATCCACGATAACCTTAGCATCACTAACCACACCATACGCTTCAAACGCTCGACGCAAATCGTCCGTCGTTGTTTTCCACGCCAAACCACCAACAAATAGCTTCTTCGACATCCTCGACTCTCTCAAACCGCGCAAATGCGCTATAACATGCGGGCGAACGCCACCCGCGGCCAGTCGATTGCAAACGCAACCCACACTACAAGCATTCCTACATCAGCAAACGCAAGTTTCCCGTAGTGCAAACGCAGTCTACGCAAAAGCGCATTTATACACAAGCAATTTTTTTTGTACTTTGCTCTTTTTTTGGCTAGGGAAGCTCTTATTCATTGGGCCACCGCCCCAAACCTCGTCTACGGGCTATCGCCCTTAGAACCCGTTCTGTGTGTAGGGCATTGATTTTATTGACTTTATTTTGAAAACTCGCCTGACTTTCGTTGTTTTAATCAAGGGCAGGCTTGAAAGATGCCCCCTACGGTTTTTGCATTAATTAGAGCTTACCCCCTGCAGCCTAGGGCAGCCGCAAAGTCCTGTTTCGCCAAAAACTGGACGGGGCGTCGCGGGGTGTCCCCGCGGAGGGGGTAGTGGCAAACCCGCGCACAGCGCGGGGTTGACACGTAGGGGGACACTTCCCC
>Ga0265293_10006041_pt1 | contig 19696 bp, 8 predicted proteins | sample Munlanlewell138R_FD_192505 | JGI IMG/M metagenome (GOLD analysis project Ga0265293, IMG submission 192505) | Leachate microbial communities from a municipal landfill in Southern Ontario, Canada - Leachate well 138R | ecosystem: Engineered > Solid waste > Landfill > Unclassified | place: Canada... | reverse complement strand
GCGCCGCGAGGACCCCGAGGGTGAGTCCGCCGGTGGCTGCGACCAGGAGTGCGGCGGCCATCGCGACGGCAGGGAACCAGAGGCCGCGCGGGACCCGTGGCTGGGCCGGATCGGACGTCCGCACGGCCAGACCGGGACCCGCGACGCGGTGTCCCATGAGGTTAGACATCCAGTTCATCCCAACCCTGTGTGCCCGGAGGTCCGCCCACCGCCGGGCGATACCGGCAGTGTACCGATCAATGCTCGCGCCGCTCTGTACGAAATGTGACGTTCGATGGCGCTCTTACCCCTCACGCGGTACGCCCACGAGCAGTGGTCTCGGGCTTCGTCGCCACCAGGGCGACGGCGCGGAGATGCTCGCGGTTCCGGCGGAACGTCGAGCGCATCGCGCGCACTCGGCGGCGAGCCGGACGGTCGCCGAGGACGTTGAGCACGATGCGCAGTGCGCCGCCCCAGCCCTCGTCAGCGATGAGCCGTTTCGGTTCGAGCAGCAGCATGCCGACCATGCCCTCGTGACGCACCTCGAACCCGGCTTCCTCGAGCAGCGCTCGCCAGTCACCGACGGTCAGCGGACGCGCGCCGACGTGGATCGATCCGGACAGCGCGCTGCGGACCTCCTCCTGCGCGACCCCGTCGAGGTCGTCGGGGTAGAGGGCGAGCTCGTGCAGGCCGTAGCGCCCCCCGGGCCGCAGGACGCGGAACGCCTCCCTCACGATCCGCGCCTTGTTCTCGGGGGTCTGCATGGTCAGGAACGCCTCCCCCATTACCACGTCGGCGGACCCGTCGAGGAGGCCGGTGTCGATGGCGCTGGCCTCCTCGCAGCGGTCGACCTCCGCGCGGAGCAGGGCGCGGACCACCGAGGCGGCCGCCGGGTCGCGCTCGACGCCGGTGTAGCTGGCGGGCTGCTTCTGGATGACGAGTTGCGCGGTGGCGCCCATGCCCGGGGCGAGTTCCACGACGTCGTCCGCGGCGATGATCGCCAGCCGTTCAAGGAGGTCCGCGGTCATCGCCCTCCCGCCGGGCCGGAGGACGCGCTTGCCCAACCGTGCGAGCAGCCAGTGCCCGGGCATCGTCGCAGCGTCCAGGCCGGCACCCGGCAGGGCGTTGGTCGTGGCGTGACTCATCGCAGTCTCCGATCGGTCAGGGCGGGTCGCCTCACCGGGACAGGTGCGAGGCGGCGGAGCGCAGGATGGGCGAGCACGGGCGCGCCGGTCGTTGCGTCGCTCGACGTCTCCGTGAAGGAGCCTCTATCGATCACCTCTGTCCAAAATCGTACGAGGGCTTTCGCGCAGGGTTAGGGGACGCTCGTCCTGCACGACACGGGCCTTTGGTCCCGATGTCCGTCCCGACGTCCCCTCGTGCACTCCGCACGACTGCCGCCGGGATCGACCGCCGCGCATTGGTGTACGTCCTCCGTGAGCGCTCTGCTAACGTCCGGAGGTTCTGCGGCCTTGCGAGGCCCATGAGACGGGGGAGGGTGGTCCGTGTCCGGCGAGAGCGATCTGTACCTGGGGCAGCAACTCGACCTCGCAACGGGCGAGGCAGGCGACCGGCTGCTCTACGACCGGGATGACCTGACGACGCACGGTGTGATCGTGGGGATGACCGGCTCCGGGAAGACGGGGCTCGCCATCGTCCTCCTCGAGGAGGCACTCGCCTCCGGCATTCCAGCGCTGATCCTCGACCCCAAGGGGGACATGCCGAACCTCCTCCTCAACTTCCCCGACTTCGCACCCGGTGACTTCGAGCCGTGGGTGAACGAGGGCGACGCACGGAACGCCGGCAAGACCGTCGCCGAGTTCGCCACGGGCCAGGCCACGCTGTGGCGGGACGGGCTCGCGAAGGCGGAGGTGACCCCGGAGCGGATGCGCGCGCTCACCGAGGCCGTGGAGTTCGGTGTGTTCACCCCGGGATCCACGGCGGGGCGGCCGCTGAACATCATCGGCAGCCTGGCCGCGCCGGCTGCCGGCGCTACTGCCGAGTCGGTCCGCGAGGAGACGGGCGCCCTCGTGGCCGGGCTGCTCTCGCTGGTGGGGATCGAGGGCGACCCACTCGCCAGCCGGGAGCACATCCTGCTCGCGAACCTCGTCGAGCAGGCGTGGACGGCGGGACGCGACCTCGACCTGCCCACGCTCATCGGCCAGGTTCTGACGCCACCGTTCCGCAAGCTCGGGGTGTTCGAGGTGGACACGTTCTTCCCGGAGCCGGACCGGCGCAACCTCGCGATGCGGCTCAACGGCCTGATCGCGTCGCCCTCCTTCGCGGCGTGGACGGAGGGGCAGCCCCTCGATGGAGGCGCGCTGCTGTTCACACCGGAGGGCAAGCCGCGCGCCTCCATCCTCTACCTCGCGCACCTGTCGGACGCGGAGCGCCAGTTCGTCGTGAGCCTGGTGACGGCGCGCGTGGTGACGTGGATGCGGAGTCAGAGCGGCACGAACAACCTCCGCGCGCTGGTCTACATGGACGAGGTGGTGGGGTTCGTCCCGCCGACCGCGGAGCCCCCGGCGAAGCGCCCGATCATGACGCTGCTGAAGCAGGCCCGGGCGTACGGGGTGGGTGTCGTGCTCGCGACACAGAACCCCGTCGACCTGGACTACAAGGCGATGTCGAACATGGGCACCTGGATGGTGGGCCGCCTCCAGACCGAGCGCGACAAGGCGCGGGTGCTCGAAGCGCTGTCCTCCGCCGCCGGTGGGGTGGACCTCCCGGCGATCGACGCCGGCATCAGCGGCCTCGCCAGCCGGCAGTTCATCCTCCACAACACGAACGATCGAGGCGGGCCGCAGCGCTTCTCCACGCGCTGGGCGATGTCCTACCTCCGTGGCCCGCTCACGCGAGACCAGTTGTCGGCGCTTCCGAACCTCGCACCGCCGTCATCGCAGTCCTCATCGCCAGCCGCCGCGGCATCGACCGCGCCCGCGGAGGGCGCCGCGATCGGTGGCGTCGGTGCCGCGGCGGTACCGGCGGCGTCGCCGTCCTCGACACCGGCTGCCGCAGCAGCGATGAGCGATGATGAGTCCCCGCTGGCGCCCAAGGTCGCCTCTGGCGTGCCGGTGTACTACGTCGATCCTGCGGCCCCCTGGGTCGCCGAGTACGGCGCCGTCCCCGGTGGCAAGCGGCTCATCCCGGTGATCGCGGCGCGCGTCCATCTGCGGTACGACGAGAAGAAGGCCGGGATCGATCACCGTGAGGAGTGGGAGGCGATCCTCGGGCTGGAGGACGCGTCCATCTCCGTCGAGGCCGCGGCCGCAGTGGACTTCGACGCGCGCGACTTCCGGACCGAGCCACCGCCGGGCGCGATCTACCGCCTCCCACGCGTCGCGCTCGACTCGAGCGCGCTGTTCCGCGACCTCCAGCGGGACATGAAGGCGTACCTCCGGCGCTCCGAGTCGATCGAGGTCTTCGCGAACCGCGAGTTGCGCCTGTTCGGTCGTGTCGGAGAGACCGAGGAGGAGTTCCGCGCGCGTTGCCGGGAGGCCGCCCACGCTGAGGCCGACCGGGAGGCGGCGAAGCTGCGGTCCACCTTCGAGACGAAGATGGACCGGCTGCGGACGGCGATCGAGAAGGCCGAGGATCGCGTAGAGCAGCTGGAGGTGGACAAGAAGAGCCGAGGCACGCAGGAGGTCGTCTCCGTGGTCGGCGACTTGCTGGGCGCCTTCCTCGGCGGCCGGGCGTCGGCCGGATCGATCGCGAGTCGCCTCGGGCGGTCCGCGAAGGGCGCCTCCTCCCGTCGCGGGCAGACCACGCGGACTCAGCAGCGGCTGGAGGGCGCGCAGAGCGACGTCGAACGCCGCCAGGATGAACTCGAGGACATCGAGGCCGATCTGCACGAGGACCTTGCGGACCTCGTCGAGCGTTGGGACACCGTCGCGGAGCAGATCGAACCGCTCCGCATCGACCTTGAGCAGGACGACGTCAGCGTCGACGAGGTAGCGCTCGCCTGGATCCCGACCGCCTAGCGGTGCGCCTCCCGAGTCGAGTGTCGGCGGACTGGGTGCCGGCCGCGGGCGATCAGGGGCTGGCCGACTCGATCGCGCGAGGTAGGAGCAGTAGCTCGACGACCCACCAGATGAATGCGGCGATCAGCCACTCGCCCCCCGTCAGGACCGTGAGCGAGACGTTCACGAAGAGCATGATCAGGCCGTACGCGGTGTCGCCGAGATAGAAGCGGTGCCCACCGACGAGCCCGAGGGCGAACCAGAACCCGAGGGCGATCCCCGGGCGCACGGCCCGCGGCGGCGAGGTAGGGCTCCTGCCGCCCTGCCCGGACAGCACGGCACGGACCAGCTGGTCGAAGGAAGACACGGTCGGGCGACCCCATTAGTCCGACCGACCCCGCCCAACTATCGATTGCTGCGTTGCCAGCGGCAAGACCAGCAGCAGGGTGCTGACCTCGGGTGAGCCGTCGAGGACGGCGGACACTTGCCAGGGACGTGCTCACGTGCGGCCCGGTCGGAGTGTGTCGCGGCGAGTCCTCACCGGCCCCGCGCGAGAGCAGACAGGCTGGTGACGAAGGGCTAGAGTAGCGTCGGGCGGCACGCCGCAGAGATCAGCCGTGGAGAGTCCTCTGCGGCGAAAGGTATGGTCGTGCCCACCTCACTGTGCTGGCGTGTGGGTGTCCGTCCGGCTGCCGGACGCGCCGCGCGCCCCTGCTGCCACTTCGCACTCCGCGGGGCACCCCTCGGGTCTGCCTCCCCCACGGCCGACGCGCCGTCGACCTGGAACCGGGGGGCCTGAGATGGCCCTCCTCGATCTCTCGGTCGTCACGCAGTCGCTCGTCCGCTACATCGATGCCAGCGTGCGCGCTTCGCCCAGTTGGTCGCCGGGCCTATCGCTCTCGGTCACGCCGGAGCCGCCGGACCGCCTCGCCGGCGACCGGACGCTGGGGCTGTACCTCTACCACGTGTCGGAGGACCCCGCGCTCCGCAACGAGGGCATGCACACCACCGAGTACCCGCCCGTCCGCTACCAGCCGATGCCCGTGCGGCTCTACTACCAGCTCGTGGCCCACAGCGACCTGGAGGGCGACGAGGGCACCTACGTCGAGCAGCGGATGTTCGGCCTCGCGCTGAAGGCGCTGCACGACATGCCCATCATCACGGATGCGACGGTGGTGAACGGTACGCCGGCGTTCCCACCCGGCTCCGAGATGGTGGAGAACGACAACCGTCTCCGCATCGAGTTGCAGCAGGTGAGCCGCGAGGAGGCGCGCGCGGCCTGGCAGGTGGACAACACGCCGGCCCGTCTCGCCGCGTACTACCTCGTCTCGGTTGTCCTCCTCGAGCCCGACGAGCCGCGACGGCGGCCCGGCCGGGTGCTCACCCCCGGCATCCACGTCTTCACCCAGGGCACGCCGAGGCTCGCGAGCAGTGTCGCGAGCCTCGTGGTCACACGGCCGGACGGCGAAGCCGTCACGGTCGACGTGCGCCCCGCGCAAGCGCCGGCCGGCACGGTCGTCACATTCGAGGGTGGCGCGCTCAGTGGTGGCTCCCTCGCGTTCCTCCTGCGGGCGCCTCGCGCCGAAGCGCCGACGGAGGTCGACGCGGTCGCGTGGGGGCTGACGTACACGGATTCCGAGGCGCGCGTCGAGATCCAGGAGACGGCCGGAGCAGAGGACGTGCTGCCGGGGGTGCATGGCGCCATCGTCGAGCGGCGCGTCACTCGCGCGATGCCGGATGGGACCCTCCGCGAGTTCACCCACCGGTCGAACGAGGCTCCCTTCACGATCCTCCCGCGGATCGATGCGGTGAGTGCCCCGGATGCGTCCGGGATCTTCACGGTCACCGGACACCGCTTCCAGCACGCCGACCTGGAGCCGGACGCGGTCTCGGTGCTCGTGGCGGACGGGCTGCTCGAGGCGGGCACGGCGGGGTCACTCGCTGAAGGCGAGTTCGCCGTGACTGGCGCCGGCACGATCGAGGTGCGACTGCCCGCTGGGCTGGAATCCGGCCGGACGGTCCCGGTCCGCGTGTTTGTGAACGGGGCCGAGTCGCTTCCTCGCTGGGTCGTCGTGCCGTGACGGCGGCCGGGACGCCCGCTCTCACAGCGGTCGGGCGCCACTTGGCCACACTCACGGAGGATGGCCCGGACGGCGCGGCGCTCGACCTGGCGCTGTGTCGGACCCGTGCCTACGCGCGCCGCCGCGTCGCCTGGTTGCGCTACGTCTGGCACGAGGAAGAGACCGAGCCCGTCGCCGGCCTCGTGACGCACGCCGAGATCGACACACTCCTCCTCGACCGCGACGCCCCCGAGCGCGAGGCGGCATGGTGGGCGTCCGATCCGGAGGCGCGGCAGCTCAGCGCCGAGATCGCCGCCATCGAGGAACAGCGCGACGCCGACACCGCCTCGCGACTCGCCAGCCTGCGGCGGACGTTCTGCCTCGACCGTTACGACGGCGACCTGCTGGACCTCCTGATCGCGGTCGAACTCGAGCCGGGGCTGGCGCGTGTGTGCGCCTACCTGCAGGATGACGCCACGCTGCGCTACCCCAGCGCGCCGCTCGTCGCGCGCCTCTTCGGTCATCCTCGGACCATGCGAGGGCCGGGGACGGACCTGCTCCGGTGGGGCATCGTCACGGAGCACGCGCAACGCGCGGGCGAGCCGGCGGCCCTTGCCCTCGACGGCGAGGTAGCTCTCTGGCTCACCGGTGAGGTCGAGCGCGAGGCTGCTGACGAGATGCATCCGGCGCCCCTCGGCTCATGGCCGGTCGCCGAGACGGTCGAGTGGGCACAGGAGATCCTCGCGACCGGGCACGCCGTGCGGATCGTCGTCTCTGGCGTGCCCGGATCGGGGCGTCGGACGTTCGCCCGGGAGTGCTCCGCCCAGCTCGGCCGCACGTTGCTCATCGCGGACAGCGAGGGCGTTCCCGAAGCCGACTGGCCGCAGACCGCGCGCCGCATCGCCCGCCACGCGCTCCTCGATGGGTGCGCGCTCGCCTGGACCGGCCCGCTCGCGGCGGCGCCCCACCCGGCGTCGCCCGCTGACGTACCGGCCGGAGCCTCGGACCTCGAGTGGGTGCTCGTGGAGCGCGGGGCTCGCGCGAGCACCGGCGCTTCCTCGCAGCGTGAGGTCGCCGAGCGCTACGTCGTCCTGCCGCTCCCCACGGTCGCGGAGCGCGAGGCGCTCTGGGAGGACCTCGTCCCCGCGGCGGCCGCGTGGCCTCGGGCGGTGCGGGCATCCCTTGCCGCGCGCTTCCGCACGACACCGGGCGAGGTGGCCGCCGTCGCGCGACAGGCACCGGCGGACCCCGCGGACGCCGAGCGCCTCGTGCGCGCCGCGGCCCGCGATCAGATCGGCGGACTCGCCGAGGTCGTCGGGTGCCCGTTCACATGGGATGACCTCGTCATCGCGGAGGCCGCCCGGGCCCAGTTGCACGAGCTGCAGTTCGCGGCGGAGGCGCGCCCTCGACTGTGGGAGCGCCCGGAAGCGCAGCGGCTCTTCCCCGGTGGACGCGGACTCCTCGCGTTGTTCAGCGGACCCCCGGGGACCGGTAAGACGATGGCATCGCAGGTGCTTGCGGCCAGCCTGGGCGTGGACCTCGTACGGGTGGACCTGTCCCGGATCGTCTCGAAGTACGTGGGGGAGACCTCGCAGAACCTGGACCGCGTGCTGCAGCGCGCGGAGCGGCTGGACGTGGTGCTGCTGTTCGACGAGGCGGACGCGATCTTCGGGCGCCGCACGGAGGTCAAGGACGCGCACGACCGCTACGCCAACACGGACACCGCCTACCTCCTCCAGGCGATCGAGCAGTACCCGGGGCTGGCGGTCCTCGCGACGAACCGCAAGGCCGACATCGACCCGGCCTTCCTCCGCCGCTTCCGGTTCATCGTGGAGTTCGAGAAGCCCGGCGCGGCAGAGCGCGCCCGCATCTGGGAGCGGCTGCTGCGTGAGCTGGCCGGGACCGACGCGTGGGAGCGCCTGCAGCCGGGGGTGGCCGCCGTCGCCGCGGGCACCGAGGCCACCGGTGCCCAGATCAAGTTCGCGGTGCTGAACTCACTCCTGCTCGCGGAGCACGACGGAGGCGGCATCGACCTGCGTCATCTGCTGCGAGGGCTCGCGCGCGAGCTCCAGAAAGACGGCCGGCCCTTCGGAGAGCGCGAGCAGGCGCGGTACCTGCGCTCGAGCGGGCGGTGACCACCCCCGCCCGGGAGGCCGTGCAGACCGTCCCAAAGAGGGCGGCCCCGGCGTCCTCGCGGCCTGTGGCGGCCGGGAGGCGCATGGCGTCAGCGCCGCAGCGCGTACCCAGCGTCCAGAACGTCCTCGGCAACCACGGCGCCCTGCGCCGGCCGGACGCCGCCGAGTACGAGGCGCGCGACACGGCGCGCCGGGTGGCCGCCGGCCATGCCGCCCCCGCGAGTGTCCGCGCACGAGCGTCCGCGAGGGCCGTCCCGTCCTCAGGGTCGCCGCTCGGTACCGGTCGCCCGCTCCCGGCGGCGCTGCTGACCTCAATGGGGTCGGCGCTGGGGGCGGACTTCAGCGGCGTCCGTATCCACCTCGGCCGGCGCGCTGCCGAGCAGACGCGGGCGGCCCGGGCGCGTGCCGTCACGGTCGGTGAGCACATCGCGTTCGGCGACGGGCTGTTCCGCCCGGACACCGTCGACGGGCGCACGCTGATCGCGCACGAGCTGACGCACGTCCTCCAGCAGCGCGCGGCTGGCGTCACGCGTCCGCAGTTCGACGATGACGTCGCGACCGGATCCGGGCGTGCCGCCACGCGCGACCTCCCGATCTACCTCCGTGTCGACATGCGCGGCATCACCGTCAGCAGCCCCGGTCGGCGCTATGACCCGGGCAAGCCGAAGGCGCCGCAGTTGATGGCGATGGTGCTGCGTCGCCTGGTCACCGACTACGAAGAGGGGCTTGAGGACGATCTGCTCGCCCGGCTCCCGGCGGACCAGACGGTGCAACGACAGGGTGACTTCGCGGGCGACGTCGAGGCGGGCGAAGACGACCGGATGCCGGACGCGTTCATCGAGCTCGGCCCGCTCGGGATCATCATCCGCACGCTGCAGGAGCTCGGCCACCGTGAGCTGAACCTGACACGGGACCAGCTCCGGATCCTGTTCCTCGGCAACCAGATCGCCGGCTGGTGGAACAACAACGCGTGGATTCGCGAGGAGTTCCCCTGGTACACGCCTCGGATGTTCATGAGCCACGTCAGCCTGCATGGGCAGCTGATCGCGGACATGCAAGAGGCAGATACCCGCATCCAGCAGGAGGCACCCGGGGCAGTCGAGGAGTTCCAGCAGGCGGAGCTTGTCTTCACCACCCAGATCCTCGAGGCCATCGGGATCGTCGATGAGATCCGCCTCGACCTGACGCTCGCGGAGGATCCCGAGGCTGGTGGCGTGTGGCGGACGATCTGGGGCGATCCCGGGCGGACCCCGCCGACCACCGTGCAGCGGCAAGATGTCGCGATCCAGCTCATCAGTTACTACTGGACGCAGCGCACCCTCGGACAGCGGGCGCTCGTCGACCCCGCCGCGCGCCTCGAGTTCATGCAGCGCTTCTCTCGCTGGCTGGGCCGGACTTCACCCTCCGTGACGGCGCAGGACGTCACCCAGCGCCTGATCGACCAGCCCGGACAGGCGACCGATCCGCCGTTCCCGGCCACCCTGGCCGCGTTCCCACCGCCTCATGGCGCTGCCCACGCGCTCCCGGCATCCTCGGACCACCGGTTCGAGTTCGCCGTGCAGTTCCCGGACGTCTTCTCCGCGTTCACGCACTACTACTACGCCTGGGATGTGATCCGCTGGGAGGCGACGGAGGGCGAGGAACAAGCGGCCGTCGAGGAGGTGGGGCGAGGAGAGACGGACGCCGCCACTCGCACGGAGGGGGCGGACGAGGCAACGATGGGCGACGTGGTCGCCGCGCGCCTCAGCCGCGACCTGCGCGACGCCGCGACCGACATCGAGCGCATCCATGACACCTTCGGCCCGGCGGGCGTGACCGTCGCGGGTGCGCTGTACCTCAACGCGCTGATCCTGAGGCCGATCGGGACGCTGATCGAATCGTTCGTTGACCTCATCACGCTCTCCGCCGGGCCCGGCCGGCGCGAGCGCCCGATCCAGTTCCCGGAGCCGGGCGTGTTCGTGGTCCGGGTCTCCGCGATCCCCGTGGTGGACGACATGGCCGAGATCCGCCGTCCTCCCAGCGTCGCCTACATGGCGATCTTCGCCCAGGACGAAGCCGACTTCGCCCGCGCCCAGCTCGACCAGGTGATCGATGCTTCGACAGCACAGGATGAGGCGCGCGCCGACTACACGGAGACCGTGCGCGAACTGCTGGAAGAGGAGACCGACCCCGAGCTACGCGCCACGTTGGAGCGCCTCCTTCGCGAGGCCACTCGCGATGAGTCCTACTGGCCGCGTCTGCAGGCGATGAAGGAGCGCGCTGACACCCGCATCACGGAGATGGATGCGGAGATCGCGCGCCTGAGGCGAGAGCGGCCGGCGAGTGGTGCCGGCCGGCGCGAGGCGGACCGCACCATCGCCCTGCTGCAGGCCGAGCGCGAGCGCATGGACACCCAGCGTGACCAGCTCGAGGACCTGCTCGATACCCACGCCGGCCGATCGCGAGACTACCCACAGCTCGGGTTCGCCGAACCCCTCTACGTCGGCTTCGTGAGCGACGAGGGCGAAGCGAAACAGCTCACGATGGAGTGGGCGAGTCTGAACCCCACGGAGGCATCCGCCACCCTGCGGCTGGGTGCACCGGACGGTTCCGTCTTCGTCGTGGTGTCCGACCACACCTCCGCGAACGGCGGGATCGACGAGGGCTACGGCTCCTCGCAAGATGAGGCGATCGTGCACGCGGTACGGCGGTTGCTAGAGAGCCGCTTCGGCTACGGCCGTGGCGAGGCGTCCATCCGCCTCCCGGGCGGCGGCACGCGCGCGCTGCGGATCGAGCGTGACCTGGGTGCCCTTGCCTCGGAAGCGGTCGAGAACGTATCGCTCGTGATCACGGTCGCGGCCGTGGCAGCCGCCCCGTTCACCGGAGGATCGTCGCTCACGATCCTCGTGCCCCTCGGCTTCATCAGTGGCGGGCACGCCGCGTATCGCATGTACACGCGCTACGAGGCGAGCACGCTCCGCTGGGACCTCCAGACGGCGATGGACCTCGTGGACGTCGTCGGGGCCGTCGTCCAGGGCGGAGCCGCCCTCCGGGCGGGCCGTGCCGGGATGAGCGCGACGCGGTTCGGGCGCGTCCTCGCCGTCTCGTACGAGTTCGCCGAGGAGGGCACAGGCTACATCCTGCTGGGCGTCGGCCTGGAGCAGCAGCTGAGCGCGATCGAGTCCAACACCGAGATGTCGGACGGGGAGAGGCGCGCCCGGCGTGTCATGGCCCTCGGCAGCGCCATGCTGCAGGCGGGCATCATGATCGGCCAGCGCGTCTTCAAGCAGGGCGCCGATGACCTCCGTGCGGCGCGGGAAGAGCTCGGGCGCATCGCCGAGACCACTGGTGACGACGCGACGACGGGTGCCTCCACTGACATGACGCCCCCGGCAACCGCGACCGGCGACGTGGGAGGCGAAGGAGCCGGCCTCGAGGTTCGCACCGAGGCACCGGCACCGGAGGTCCGCACCGAGACTCCGGCGTCCGAGACTCGACGGGAGACCGCCCCATCGGACGCCCCCGCGGACACGCCCGAGGCGGCAACGTCCGAGGCGTCAACCCCCGAAGCCGCGACACCCGAGGCCGCAACCCCCGAAGCCGCGCCGTCCGAGGCCGCAACACCCGAAGCCGCAACCCCCGAAGCCGCGACACCCGGGGCAACAACGCCCGAGACGGTAACGCCCGAAGCCGCGATGTCCGAGGCCGCAACCCCCGAGGCCGCGACACCCGAGGCCGCCACGCCCGAAGCGGCAACGCCCGAGACCGCGACGCCCGAGGCGGCAACGGCCGAGGCCGCGACACCGGAGGCAACAACGTCCGAGGCCGAGGCAGCCGACAGCACCACAACGCCGGAGGAGACGGCGAGCGCGGCGGGGACCGACAGCCTGCCGGGGCCCGAGGTGGCGATCACGCCCCTCGACCAGATGCCGGCGCCGGACGTCGTACTTCCCGCCGACACGATCGAGGGGACCGCTTCCGCCCCGCCCGAGGTCGACCTGGCCCCGGACGCTGCAACGAGCACGCCGGAGGTCATCTCGACGCCCGACGTGCCGGGGATGCCCTCGCCCGGTGCGTCCTCGGCCGCCGCCGCACCTCGCACTCGAAGCCAGTTGGAGCAGGCCGTCCGGGAGCTGATCGCGCCGGATGGGCGGTTTACCGACGCTGATCTCGAGGCGGCGTACGGACGCTACGAGGGTGACGCCAGCCGCGCCGAGTGGGCCTGGCGCACCCGAGGCGGTCCACTCGAACGGCTCCGCACCCTCCTCGGTCCGGACTTCCGTCCGGCGCCTGCGCCCGCCACCTCGGCGCCGCAGGCCACGGCGGCGGAGGCGAGTGCCGGAGCGCCCGAGGCCACGACCGCGTCGAGCGCCATGGACGCACCGAGCGCCACGACGGACGCGCCTCAGGTGGTCGCCCCTCAGGTGGTCGCCCCGGACACCGCGTCGCCGGAGGTGGCCGCGTCTGTGACGAGCCCGGAGGCGAGCGCCACCGCCTCGGACGCCGACGCAGGAGGTGCCGCTGTCGCCGCTACGACCCCCGAAGCGACGGTCGCCGACCAGCCGACGCAGGACGTCAGCCCCGAGGGCCCGATGTCGGAGGCTGCGCCGCCAGAGACCGCCGCCGCCGACACTGCAGCCCCAGAGGTGGCTCCGCCCCAGGCTGGCGAGCCTGCGGTCATGCAGCCCGACGCATCCCAATCTGAGACCGCACCGCCCGAGACGGCGGCGCCCGAGACCGCGACTCCGGAGACCGCGACTCCCGAGACCGCGGCGCCCGCGGTTGCGGCTCCGAGCATGACGCCCTCGGAGGCCGCGGGGGCCGACAACCCGCTCGCGGGCTTGAGCGAGAACACGCTCCGCCGTCGCGTCAACGACCCGGCAGCGCCCGCCGATGAGGCCGCGCATGCGGAGCTCATGCGCCGCTACCGGGAACGTCCGATCTGGGACCTCGTGCGGATGGTGCGGCGGGACTCGCGGTGGGACGCCCCGTACGCGCGGCGCGTGCTGGAGGATGGCGGAGGCCGGCGCGGCACGGTCGCGGAGTACCTCGCCGAGGTCGGGAGCGTGGAGCAGTTGCGGGACATGGCCCCGTACGACCCGGCCGCCGCGGAGGCCCTCGTCGAGCGCTACTACCGAGACTTCACCCCCCAGCAGTTGGAGAACCTCGCGGAGGCCGGCGACCAGACCGCCCAGTACGTCCTGGACCGGCCGCGCCCCGGGCCGGCGATGGATCCCGACGTCGAGGCGTCCCTGGTCGAGGAGATCTGGAACACCCGACGTATGGCCTCGGAGGAGGCGGAGGCCGAAGCCGACAGCGCCGACGACCCGGCCGTGCGACAGGCCGCGGAGGCCCGTGCGGCGGCCGCGCGGGAGGCGGGCACGGTGGGCGCCATGGAGACGGACATCCCCGGCATCACCGGGACCGTGGTCCGAGGTTCACCGAACGCCCCCGCCGAGGGTGCCCCGCGGGACGACCCGTCCCGACACGTACGACCAGAGACCAGCGTTGCGCTGGCGCACTACCACGCCGAAGAGGGGCTGTTGAACCACCTCATCTCGCGCATCCGGGATGCGAGGCTGGGGCCGGAGGAGCTGGCCGGGCGGACCGTGCGGATCGTCGTGGACCAGCAGGTGTGCTCGTACTGCCTCTCGGGCCTCGCCAGCGGCGACCACGCCGGCATCCTCCAGCAGTTCACGGACCTCTACCCGGGCCTCCGCGTGGAGATCACGGACCTGCGCACCGGAGACTTCGTGGTGCTCTCCGGTGGCCACCGGACGCTGCACGAGCGCCGAGCAGGAACGATCGAGGACCGGTAGGCCTCGAAGATGCTGGGCCTGGAGGCTACCCTGCGAGAGGTTCCCCCGCGAAGGGCTGCGGGGATCGGAACAGGCCGCTAGAGCTAGCCGAAGCGCTGCTGCAGCGCCTCCAGGTCCGCAGTGGCCACCGTGGCGAGGGCTTCCAGGCGCTCCTGGCGCTCACGCGCCTCGCGACCGTCCTCCGTGAGCTGGTTGCGCACGCGCTCGATCTGCTCGGCGATCGCGGGGTCAGCGTCGGTGGCGTCCTTCACGGCGCGGGTGCGGAAGTCCCGCCTGAGCGCCTCGCGCGCCTCGGTCTCGAGCGTGATCGAAGACTCCACGTGCGCGCGGAGCACGGCGACACGCTCGCGGAGCACCTGCGGGGAGGTCTGCTGCAGCCGCTCGACGGCCTCGCCCGCGATGGTGACCTCCGGCAGGCTGGCCACGGTGTCCGGTACCACCACCACGCTGTCCGCCGTCAGGCGGTCCAGGTCGAGGTGCGGGTTGGCGATCTTCAGCTCGCGCTCCACGCGCGTGCGGTCAGCCTCGGTGAGCGCTTCGGGGATCAGCTGGGCCTTCAGTGAGTTGGCTTCACGCTGGGACTTGAGTTTGACGACGCGCATTGGATTCTCACTCTCCCCGGTGTCTGCCGGGACGCTGTGTCCGGGCTAAGCGACGACGTTCAGGGCATCCCACGGTGGAGGCAGCGCCCCGCCCATGTTGATCGGCCCGCTGGTGATGTTGCCCACCACGGTGCTGCGTCCCGGGTCCACGTTCAGCATCATGGCGTTCCGGCCCGCCCGCACACGGTTGGAGTGCGCCGCGGCCAGCGTCGCGGTGACGGCGACCGCGGGGCTCTGCTCGTTCGTGTACACGCAGAGATTGTCCGCCATCTGGCACTCGCCGCGGACGCCGACGAGGATACCCGGCAGGGTGCCGGCGCCCTCGACGGTGTTGTGGTGCACCGCGGCGTGCTCCGTGCTGAGGTCGAAGGCCGCGGCGTAGTTGTCCGTCAGCAGCACCATGCGGTCGCCCGTCGTGCGGATCGCCGCCACGCCGTTGGCGATCCGCTGGAGGTCGCCGACCTCGACGGCGCCGATGAGGATCCCGCACCACCGCAGGTTGCCGTTCGCCTGCGTCGTGTCGGCGGTCACGGTGTTGCCGCTCACCTCGGCGTGGCCGAAGGGCGCCGCGACGTAGACACCCACGGCCACGGTGGCGTCGTTGTCTGTCCGCACGCGCGCGACGTGGTTGTCCCGCACCGAGAGGTCTAGGCTGCCCGCGGCCAGGATGCCGCCGACGAGGCCGCGTGTCTGCTGCCCATCGACATTGCTGACGGTGTTGTGGCTGATGTCCAGGTGACTGACGCGCTGCACCTGGATCGCGCTGGTGATGGCTGTCTGCTGCCCACGTGGGTGGATGTCCAGGACCTCGTTGCCCGTGATCCGGACCGTCTCACCGCCACCCCGCCCCGCGACGATGATGCCGCCGCCGGTGTCCTGGATGACGTTGTCCTGGATGTCGGCGGACGTCAGCATCGTGTTGACGCCGATCGCAGGGCCCTCCAGGGCACGGATGCGGTTGCCCGTGATGCTCGTCGGGCCGATTGGCGCACCGTCGTACCCCGGCTCCAGGATGATCCCGGAGACGCCGATGCGCTGTCCGTCGGCGGACTGAGGCGCCCAGAGCTCGTTCCGGTCGATGCGCAGCCCGTTCACGCCGGCGATGATGCCCGTGCCGGGGCCGTGGATGACGTTGTCGCTCACCTCGACGCGTGCGGTCGGAGCGCTCGCGCCGATGACGGTGACGCCGGCCACGGTGGCGCCGGACACGCGGTTGCGGGCGACGCGCACGTCCCCGCCAAAGAGCACCGCACCCTCCAGGTGGATGCCGCGTTCGGTCGTCATCAGGATGTTGTCATCGACCTGGAAGCCCTCGACCAGCAGGTACTGGGCCTCCTGACCGCCCAGCCACATCGCGAGGCCGACCGGTGCAGTGATGATGTTCTCCTTGATGTCGACGTACCAGACGATGCGGCTCAGGCCGATCGCCGGGGCGTTCGTCTCATCGCCGCCTGCGCTGGGTCGCGCCAGCACCAGCCGCTGGTAGTTCCCGTACAGGACCTGGTCCAGCGTGATGATCGGCCGGTTGACCTCCTGCAGCTGGGTCATCTGCATGTCGGTGATCGTGATGAGGAACGAGGAGCGCACCTCGAACAGCGTGCCCCAGCCGACCACCTGCGTGGCCGTGCCCTGGCCGCGGATCGTGATCGAGCGGGCGCCTTCGACGGTCACGCGGCGCTCGCCGAGCATGAAGATCCCGCGCCCGAGGCAGATCGTCCCGCCGGTCTCCTGGAGGGTGTCCACGGCCTCCTGGATGATGTTCGGGTTCGCCGCGAACTCCTCCGCGGAGATGCAGATCGTGCAGCAGCTCCCGCTGCCACCCACCTGGTCCGCGGGTGGCCACGGGATGCGGCAGTCCGTCTCCTCGTCCGGGAACGTGAGGACGGCGAGGCGGGCGAAGTGGTGGTGCGTGCCGCGAGGCGGGGCGGCGTCCAGCTCCTCGACGCTTGCGTCAGTCGTACGGGCCGCGAAGGTCCAGTAGTCACCGCTGTGGAACTGCCCGCCGGCCCCGGCCACCGAGAAGGTGATCTCGATCCCTGACTCGAGCGCCAGTGTCGTGCCCGCCGGCGGCACCGGGATGACCCCGTTGCTCGCGGGGGCGTCGAGGTAGAAGAACTCGTCGCCGTCCGAGTCGTAAACACTCCCGCCCTGGTCCCATCGCCGGACGATCAGGTGGCGCGCATCCGCCGTGTCGTCACCGGCTCCGCTCGGGAGCAGGTCGGCGGGGAGGTTCGGGGTGAACGTGATGGTCCGGGTGGCCTCGTCCGTGGTGATCTGCCGGATCTCGCCATGCCGGCGGCGCGGGTCGCCGTTGATGCCGGTCAGCTCGCGGCGGTCGTCGATGATCTCCACCCAGTCGCCGGTGTTGAACCGGAGGACGGAGTCATGCCCGAGGCTCTCGAGACGCAGCTCGTTCGCCGAGAGCACCTCGACGACCCCGCTCGCGACGGAGGCGTTCTCGCGCGACCACTTGAACGTCGCGGTGCCCACCGCGCCGCCGTCGTGGATCTGCACCCGGTAGAGGTGATTCTCGACGCCGCGGAAGCCACCCGAGGGAGGCATCTCGCAGGGCTCCTCGTCCTCGGGGACACCTACCGCAGCGGTGGTCAGGCGTCCCGCCGAGGGCCGGATGACCGCGGGCCAGCCCGCGATCTCCGAGTCGGGCGTGGAGCAGGTGACGTCGGCGCCCACGTCCGGCAACACCCGGACCTGCCACACGGTCTGCTGGCGGGTCGTCGTGTCGACGCCGACGGCGCTCTCGACGAGCCCGGGATCCTGGAGGTGGGTGACCTCGCGCTGCCAGACGTCGAGGTAGGCGAGGGCGCGGCCGGCCTCGGGGAGTGCGGGGGGCGTCGGGAAGTACGGCTGCGCGTCGTACGGAAGGCCATCCGCGCCGCGGACTTCCTCCAGCACGCGGTCGAACTCGAGGTCGCCGGCGCCGTGGTTCTCCGCGAGGAGGCCGTCCACGTACATACGGCCGCGGCCGATGGTGATGTCGCCGCCGGCGAGGGAGATCCGGAACGCGTCCGGGGTCTGGCGCGGGTAGACCGCGACGCCCTGGTGGTCGGGGTCCGGCTCGCGGCCGACGAGGTCGACGGTCTCCGCGCGGAACCTCCGGCCGACGACGTCGACCCACTCGTTCCAGTCCGCGTCCAGCTGCACGCGGCCCTGTTGCATGCGGACGCCGGACACGTCCGCGCTCGCGTCGAACCGCTCTCGGCTGTAGTCACCACTCATGGTCGGTGCTCCCGCATCTCAGGTCGCGTAATAGATGCCGGCCTCAAGGCCGAAGCGCAGGTATTCGGCGAGCCGAATGCGCAGGTTGGTTTCTCGGTGAGGCTGGTAGAGCAGGTGGAAGCCGCCCATCTCACCCTCGTCGTCCGCGCCTCGTCGGATGACGTCCGCGGTGTGGATGCTGACCTGGCCGTAGCCGGGGTCGCCGTACCGCAGCGAGGTGAAGTGAGGCCACAGCGTCGGCTGGTCCTCCTCGTCCGGGTGGCACTGGAAGCGACGAGGAACACGCGCGTCGCTCGGCACGAAGGAGAAGCGGACGCAACCGACCTGACGCCGGTCCGCCCAGACCGGGCCGGGCCAGGTGTCCCCGGCGGCGAGCCGGGCGACGAACATCGTGTTGGTCGCCTCGTCGATCTGGCGCGCGTGCAGCTTCCCCACCACCGTCACGCCGAGGAGCGTGAGGGCGCCGCCGGGAGCGAGGTCGCCGGCTGGCCCGCGGTACGCGACGAGTTCCTCGTCCGTCGCGTCGATGATGCTGTCGCGCACCACGACGCTCGCGACCTCGGTGATGTGCAGCGGCGCGAGGATCGAGGCCTCGATCTCCACCTGCGCGAAGGCGTGCTCGACGACCAGGCCCGGGGCGTCTGGCTCGGTGCCCACGCCGCCCGGGACGATGGTGCAGTGACGGATTACGAGCGTCCGCGGCTCGTCATCGCCGGCATCGGCGAGGTGGAGCGGTGCGCCGGTCAGCACGAGTCCGTCCAGCACGAGCGTCGCGCCAGCCCCGAGGGCGAGTTCGACCGGGCCGGCCGCCGTCAGGAGGGGGCGCGCGCCGTTTGCGGCGCGCACCGTGAGGGTCTCGCCGGCCGCGACCGTGATCGTCGTCGGCGCGTCGAAGCGGCCACTGCCGGCCAGTTCCACGGTGCCCGAGGTGGCCGTCGCGACCTCCGAGGCCAGCGCGGCGCTGTCCTCCACCGTGCGGATGTCGCCGAAGACGGGTGACGCCTCGCCGCGCTCGTACTCGCCTCCGCCGATCGGGGCCGAGAAGCCGTAGTGGAACGTGGCGACGACGGGTCGCTCGGGCGGGTCGCCGAAGGCGATCCGTCCCCGCGAGGGGTCGATCGCCACGCGCCCGCTGCTGGCTGCGGGCACGTGCGCCCAGCCCACCACGTTGCCGCCGCCGTCCAGCAGGTCGCCGAGGTCGCACACGCTCACGTTGCTGCTCGAGATCGCCTCGTACGGATCGTCCTCGGTCGCGCCGGCCATCTCCAGGCTCACGCTGAGCGCGGGGCCGTAGTACCGGTCGCGGTGTGCGGCCATCCAGCGCAGCGGGATGGGGAGGGGCAGGTGGATCGGCTCGGCGAGCTGCGTGATGTCCGCCTCGGTCTCGGGTCGCGTGAACAACGGCTGGTCCATCCCGAGCGGGTGGACGCGCGCCAGGCGACCAGTGGCGTCGAGGCCGTCGACGACCAGGGGCGTGCGCGTCAGGCTGTACGCGCCGAGGCGCCAGAGGAACAGGCCGACGTTCGGGAGGTTGTAGGGCAGACCGCCCCGCTCGACGTGGCGCACGTTCACGGTGTGGAGCGTGGTGTCGAAGGCCGTCCCGCCCCACAACAGCTGCTGCGATGCGCGCGTGTCGGGTGCGTACGCGGCATCCAGGCGGATGTGGTTCATGTGCTGCGTCCAGCCGAGGCGGGAGAAGTACTCGACGGCGCGCGCCGGCCAGCCCGTGACGTCGCGCGCGAGTTGCTCGAGCATCGCCGGGGTGCCCTTCCGGCTGACGTACGCAACCTGGTTCGCGACTTCCGCACGCGACGAGGTCAGGCGCGGCACCACGCCATGCAGCGGCCGGTATCCGACGAGGTCGCCGATGTATGGCGCGACCCACTCGGCGCAGGTCTCGATGAACTGGTCGTCGTAGAGCCGGTC
>Ga0265293_10006040_pt1 | contig 19699 bp, 12 predicted proteins | sample Munlanlewell138R_FD_192505 | JGI IMG/M metagenome (GOLD analysis project Ga0265293, IMG submission 192505) | Leachate microbial communities from a municipal landfill in Southern Ontario, Canada - Leachate well 138R | ecosystem: Engineered > Solid waste > Landfill > Unclassified | place: Canada... | reverse complement strand
AGCTTATACTAAGGAAGGTTTTGATAGGGCTTGCGCTTTATATCCTTCCTATAACCAATCTATCTTTGTGCTGGGCTGCTCTAATCCTGTCAATACCGTTATATTGTCTCCGGATAAGGAGCTGGATTTTAGCTATTATGGGGAAATTAGCTTTGCGGATAAATTGCCTAAGGGTTTTGCAAGCATAGTGAATGCAAGCTATGGCAAGGTAAAATATTTGAGTTTTGCTGCTGCTCCTTGCGTAAACTCAGCTCTAAGTGTCCCTTTGTTGCGCCAATATTACTTGATTATGAAAAAGTTGCTTACAGGCAAAGAGGACAATATTGCAGCACTATATAATAGGATAGCTACCCGCCATAAGGTAACATTATCAGATTTTTCTTTGGCTTACAATATTTTTAAAGAATTAGCATTGATATGTACGGATAAAAATGATATTATTTATTTTAGCAAGGAAAAGGTTGAGTTATGCACCTCTCAACTTTACTTGCAAACTATAAAGGATAAGGTTGACTATGCAGAAGCTGCTTGCGCTAGCGAAAACAAAGTTTAGCGAGCACGATTATCAATGTGTGGAGTATGCCCTTGAGTTTGCGGTAAAAGCGCACCAAGGTCAATTGCGCATGAGCGGCGAGCCATATATTAACCATCCTATACAAACTGCGATTATCCTGCTAAACTTAGGTATGGATACAGCAACTGTAATTAGTGCTATTTTACATGATGTGCTGGAAGATACCAAAGTTAGCGAGGGGGAAGTAAAGCAAAAATTCGGTGAGCAAATACTTAGCTTGGTAATAGGGGTAACAAAAATCTCTAAGATTCGCTACACCAGCGAAAAGGAAGCGCAAGCCGAAAATATTCGCAAACTGTTTTTTGCTATGGCAGAGGATATAAGAGTCCTTATTATTAAACTTGCAGACCGACTGCATAATATGCGAACACTAGATTATATCGGAAAAGAAAAACAGCAACGCATTGCGCTAGAAACTTTAGAGATTTACGCACCTTTGGCAGGGCGGCTGGGAATATCAAGTTTTAAGACCGAACTGGAAGACTTATGTATGAAATATCTATATCCTAAGGAGTTTCAGGAATTGTCTAACGCTATTGAGCTAAAGCGTGAAGAGCGCATGGGATTCGTCAATAAAATTGCTTTGGATATAGAGCAGCAATTAAAAGAACTAAATATAAAAGGTGAGGTCAAAGGACGCCCCAAACATTTTTATAGCATTTTTAAGAAAATGAAGAGCACCGATAAGACCCTTGACCAAATATATGACCTGATTGCAGTAAGGGTAATTGTAGAAACGCTAAGCGATTGTTATACGATGTTGGGGCTAATTCATTCTATTTGGCGGCCAGTGCCGGGCAGGTTCAAAGATTATATAGCTATGCCCAAGCCCAATATGTATCAATCTTTACATACTACGGTAGTGTCTAATTTTGGCACTACTTTTGAAATACAAATCCGCACCTATGAAATGAATAATGTAGCAGAATACGGAATAGCTGCTCATTGGATGTATAAAGAAGGCGAAAAGCAAGATGACGATTATGCTTCAAAGCTAAGCTGGGTTAAAGAAATGATGGAAGTGCAAGCTGACTTAAAAGACTCCGTAGAGTTTATGGAAACCTTAAAGCTGGATGTGCTTTCTAACGAAATATATGTCTTTAGTCCCAAAGGGGATGTATTTAACTTGCCTCGAGGGGCTAATTGTATTGATTTTGCCTATGCGGTACACTCTGCGGTAGGAAACAAATGTGTAGGCGCAAAAATCAATAATAAAATAGTGCCTTTAGGCACTCCGCTTAACAATGGCGACATTATAGAAATCTTAACCCAAGCCAACTCCAAAGGTCCTTCTCGTGATTGGTTGAAAATAGCCAAGACTGCCTCCGCTAGGGCAAAGATACGCAGCTTTTTCAAAAAAGCTATGCAAGACGAAAATATTAAGCTGGGCAAGGAAATGATGGAAAAGGAAGCTAAGCACAGAGGCTATGCGCTTTCGGATTTGCTTGTGCCCGGCTGGGTTAAACTTATACAGGAGCGCTATTCATTTTCTTCATTAGATGATATTTATGCCAGTATTGGCTACGGCGGCATTACTACTAATCAAATATTGCTAAAATTAATTGACTTTTATAAAAAAGATCAAGCAACTAAAGAAGCTGTGATAATAACAGACAGCACTCAAGAGATAGAGCGTCGGCCAGCCCCTCGCAGACATAGTTCCGGCATTTTGATAGAAGGTTTTGATGATTTTTTAATAAGGATTTCCAAATGTTGCAATCCTGTGCCCGGCGATGAAATAATAGGTTATGTTTCCCGGGGGCGAGGCGTTTCTGTGCATAGAAAAGATTGTCCTAATATGCGCAATATCGAAGAGGGTAGAATAATTTCTGCAGAATGGGCTCTTGATGCCGACTCCAGCTTTATTGCATCAATCAGAATAGATGCTCAAAACCGCAGCGGTCTGCTTAATAAAATCACTTCGGTAATTTCTGCAGAAAAGCTGCAAATTGCATCTGTAAACGCAAGGGCAAGGAACAAAGGCTCGCAAGATGCCATTATCCTGTTGGCCATAGAAATTAAGGAATTGGCACAACTGGGACACCTTATTACCAAATTAAAAGCTATTGAAGGCGTATATGATGTATATAGGGACAGCAAAGTGCATTAAAATTGTCTTTTAAGATTGATTTGTCGTTTATTGTATGATAGAATTAAAAAGTTAATGGAGGTAAAAAATGGTAAGCAAAGAAACTAAGAAGCAAAATGTAGCGTACATTACTAGCCAAATTGAGCATATTATCAAGACATTTGGCAAGAGAGACCCGGGCAGCGAGGGAGAAAGAGCGGCGCAGGAATATATGCGCAGCGAGCTGGATAAGTATACAGACAGCTCTGTACTTGAAGATTTCAAAATCAACCCCGGTTCTTTTTTTGGTTGGATTCCCTTTACTGCCACTTGCGCACTTTTAGGGCTCTTGTCATCCTTTTTAGTGGCTTGGCTTCCTATAGTATTTATTGTGCTGGGCTTGATACCAATGCTCACTCAGTTTATACTGTATAAGACTACTTTTGACCCGCTTTTTGCAGAAAAGATTTCTTGCAACTTAATGGCAACTAAGCAGCCGCAAGGCGAAGTTAAAAGGCGCATTATTTTTGGCGGGCATGCTGATGCCACTTGGGAATGGACTATCAACTATAAGTTTGGCGGAGTAGGTTTTGCTATTGAGTTTTTAGTTTCATTGATTGGAGCAATTTATCTTATATTTTTAGGTATTTACGGTGCTGCTAAAGGCGGCACCAGCTTAACTTTATCGTTAATAGGGCTGGTATTTGTACCTTTTTGGATAGGCTTATATTTCTTTTCTAATTCTAAAATTGTAGTGGACGGTGCAAATGATAATCTTACTGCCTGCCTTACTTCCATAGCTATTATTAAAGCATTAAACGAAGACGGCATAAAGCTAGAAAATACTGAGCTCTGCGCTTTTATTTCAGGCTCTGAGGAATGCGGCCTAAGAGGAGCAAAGGCTTGGGCGGCAGCTCATAAAGATGATTACAATGATGTAGAAACTATATTTATACCCCTTGAAACGCTAAGAGAAGTGAATCACCTTTCTATTTATTCCCGAGACCTTAACGGTATAGTAAAAACTGACCCTCAAGTGTGCAAGCTGCTCAAGATTGCAAGTGCGAATGCAGGATTCCCCAATGTGAATTATGCTACTGTTACCGTAGGTTCTACTGACTCTGCGGCTTTAGTGCAAGCTGGCTTAAAAGCGGCTACACTGGCTGCAATGGACCACAATTTGCAAGACTATTATCATACCCGCAGAGATACTTACGACAATATAAGCGAAGAATGTTTGGAAGCATCTTTGGATATTTGTCTTGCCGCTTTGGAGGAGTTTGACAAAAACGGACTGCCCGAAGCCTAGGAGTAGTTATGTTAAAACAATTTAAGATTGCCATTGAGTATATTAAAGATGGCAAAGTTTACAGCTGTACAGATTACAGCTGTTCAGACTATACGCTTAGCTCTGCTTATAAAGACGGAAGATTGCAAGTTGTGCTTACAGCAAAGAATGCTTTGGAGCTAAGCAAGGCTGTTGCGGCCTACAATTATGCATATAAAGAAGACTCTAAGGTGTTTTGCAATGGCTATCAATCTTGGTCATATTCCAGAGAATATACAAATGGGGAAAAGTTTAGCGGGCTAAAAAGCATAGCTAAGTACCCCCCGGTAAAGAACTTTGCATACACTTCCGGCGATTATCATTTTGTCAATTACTCTAACCAAAAAGGCTGCTATCATTCCAATACCTATGGCTATATTCGCAATGGGCAGGAGTATGCCCTTATAGGTTCGCTTTCAGAGAAAGTTGGGTTCACTATTATCAGATATGGCTTAAATGATAATACTTTAAAGATAGAAAAGGATGTTGAAGGCAAAAGCGTTTGCGCTAATGAGAAAATTGAGCTGTTTGATATTTATTATGAGCGGGGCGGCTACGAGCAAGTCTTTGACAACTATTTTAAGCTAATGGAGTTGAAATTGCCCAGCCAAAAAAGATTGTGCGGATATACTTCCTGGTACAATTATTTTGGCAAAATTACAGAAGAGATTATCTTGCGGGATTTAGGCTCTTTGCATGCTGTAGCCGGAGAGCAAGCCCAAATCTTTCAAATAGATGACGGGTATCAAACAGCGGTAGGGGATTGGCTAAGCGTAGATAAAACAAAGTTCCCTCAAGGGATGAAGCATATTGCAGACAGTATCCACAAGTGCGGATATCTAGCAGGCATTTGGCTAGCTCCTTTCAATTGCCAAAAGAACTCTAAATTAGCAAAAGAGCATCCTGAATGGCTAATTAGAAATGCAAAAAACAAGCCATACCTTTCCGCAGTAGCTTGGGGCGGCGCATATACCATTGATTTTTATTTGCCTGAGGTGCGCTCTTATCTTAAAGAGGTCTTTGCTGAAGTGCTTAATGTCTGGGGTTATGATATGGTCAAGCTGGACTTTTTATACTCGCAATGTATGTATCCCCGATATGGCAAGAGCAGAGGGCAAATTATGACAGAGGCAATGCAGTTTTTGCGGGAGTGCGTTGGCGGCAAGTATATCCTAGGATGCGGAGTGCCCCTTGGCGCTTCATTTGGCTATGTGGATTTTTGCAGGATTGGCTCCGATGTCCATACTTCTTATAAAGACCCTTTTTATGTCAAGCTGCTAAACAGAGAAATTATATCCACCCGTACTGCTATTACCAATACAGTATTTAGGCGGCACTTAAACGGTAGAGCTTTTTTATCCGACCCCGATGTATTTTTATTGCGCAATGACAAAAGAGAGTTCCCGTACAAAAGCTCTCCTGCGCTTGGCTATACTTGGCAACAAAAGGAGCTGCTTGCTATAATTAATAGTATTTTTGGAGATATTCTATTTGTATCTGATAATACAGGCACTTATTCTGATGCGCAAAAGGAATTGCTTTTAAGCGCATATAACGGAATGGGCTACAAGGTGTTAAGCGTAGATTACAACAATGATTTTTTTAAGATTTTGCTTGAAAAGGACGGTATAACCAAATCTTTGGAGTTCGATGTTTGCTCAGGCGATTATACGCTAAAGCAAGTATAATTTTTTGAAAATTTGCAGACAATTTTAACTTGATACGCAAGAAATATATCTAATCAGCATACATATACTTAAAGTATGTGTGTGTTTGTTTTATATTTAGGTAAAGAATATCAAAGACAAATTAAATACATCAAAGATAAGTTGGCGCTTTTAGGCAATTTCCGTATCAATGTGGTGACCGGCAAAAAAGAAGCAAAGGTAATAATTTCAGCAGAAAATGTGGATTTTGTAAAGAGCATAATTAAGGATACGATTGCAGACTTGATATTGCTGTTTTATAAATACGATTCCTTTGCGGAATGTATAAATATCGGCGGATATGGCCTAGCAGGGTATGCGCTGCTTGGTGCGGTGCTTAGCTTTGACAGAAAGAATGAAAAAAGGTTGATAGTTGACTGTTTAGAGGACTTTCAAAACGAATTAAATATAGAAGGCTTTTACAATTTTAGCTTGGATATAATTAGAGAGCGTTGGAACGATTTTGCACAAATTGTGCAAAGATTGTTTGAAGAATGTGATAATGAAAATGATGTATTTGAGCTTATTTCTTTTATCATGAGCAGCGAAATTGGCTATGGCTCTTATATAAAAATCGACTTTGACAACAATATAACAATTAATAATAAAATATTGCCTATTGTGGAGTTTACCAAGGATAAGGACATCAATTTGGTAATATCCGTACTAAAGGAGCGTCCAATAAGTATCACTATACAATCTCCTAAAAATATCAGTTCGGAAATCATTGCCACCATATCCAAGTTAGGCGATAAAATCTAGGCTAATCTTAGCAAAAATCCCTTATTTATAAAGGTTTTTTATAAGCCCTCCGATTTGACATATTGGCTAAAATATGGTAAAATACTTATGTTTAAGGAGGCAGAATGGAACAATATAAAGCTAAAGATTTAATAGCGCTTTCAGGGCTAGAACCTATACGGGCAAGACCGGGTATGTACATTGGAAGCACAGGGGAAAAGGGGCTGCACCATTTACTTTGGGAGATAGTGGACAATGCAATAGACGAAGCCGCCAACGGACACGCTTTTAATATAAGTGTGGTAATTTATCCCGATCAATCTGTTTCGGTAGAGGATGACGGCAGAGGTATTCCCGTAGATATAAATAAGAAAACAAATATGAGCGGAGTGGAGATGGTCTTTACTCAGCTTCATGCAGGGGGCAAGTTTAATAGCGATAACTATCGCTTTAGCGGCGGACTGCACGGAGTGGGCGCATCTGTTGTCAATGCTTTAAGCAGTTGGGTCAAAGTGGAAGTTTACCGCAATGGAAAACGATATGTGCAAGAGTTTGCTTCAATAAAAAAGGATAATAAAATAGTTTGCGGGGTTGCTCAAGGGCATCTTAGAGAAGATGGCAAAACTAATAAAAGAGGTACTTTTATCCATTTTTTGCCTGACCCTGAAGTGTTCAAAACAACCGCCTTAGACCATAATAAGATACGAAAACGCTTGAGGGAGTTGGCATTTTTAACAAAAGGGATAAGAATCAGCTTTCAAGATAGACGGTTTACGAATGAAAGCGGAGACTATAAGTCAGTAGAATATTTATACAATGGCGGACTAATTGACTATGTCAATCATCTTAATTCTACTAAAAGCCCTTTAGTTAAAAATATAATTTATTTTGAAAGAAGGCAAGACAACTTTTGGCTTAGGCTGGCTATGCAGCATACCGATGATGTGCTGGAGAATATCCATTCCTATGTAAACAACATTCAAACAATAAGCGGCGGTTTTCACGAAACGGGGCTTAAAGCGGCTCTTACCAAAAGCCTAAATGATTATGCCAGGGAAAACAACTTCTTAAAACCAAAAGATGAAAACTTTTTAGGCGAAGATTTTCGGGTAGGGCTTACCGCAATTTTATCTATTTATATGCAAGACCCGCAGTTCGAAGGACAAACTAAAGAAAGGCTGGGCAGCGCAGAGGTAAAAAGCATTGTAGAAAATATAGTGTGCGAAGAGTTTCGGGCATACTTAAATAATAAGAAAAACAAAGAAAATATCAAGACAATAATGCAAATAGCTCAAGCAGCCGCGCTAGAACGCTTGGCGGTTAAAAGGACCAGGGAGCTACAAAGGCAAAAGAATAAACTTTCCGGCGGTATATTAGTAGGTAAGTTTGCAAAATGCTCAAGCAGGTCAGCAGAGGAATGCGAATTGTTTATTGTAGAAGGCGACAGTGCGGGAGGGAGCGCAAAACAGGGCAGAGATAGAGGCTTCCAAGCTATTTTGCCTCTTAAAGGCAAGCCCTTAAATGTGGAAAAGAAAAAAATTGAGCAAATCTTTGCCAATGAGGAGCTAAAGACCATAATTTATGCTTTGGGCACAGATTGCCACCCCAATTTTAATATAGAAGGGCTAAAATATGGCAAGGTGATAATTTTAGCGGACGCAGACCAGGACGGTGCGCATATTAGGTCTATTTTGCTTGCATTCTTTTACAGATATATGAATGAGCTGGTGCGGCAAGGCAAAGTATATATAGGGATGCCTCCCCTTTATAAGATAGAAAGAGGGAAAAGCGAAGTGCTTTACGCTTATGACGATACAGAACTTGAGAATATCTTAGCAAATACAAGCACTAAATATAAAATTCAACGCTATAAGGGCTTAGGCGAAATGAATCCTATACAACTGTGGGATACTACCCTTAATCCAAAAACCCGTACTTTACTTAGGGTAACTGTAGATGATGCGGTAGAGGCAGATTTAATGATTTCTACACTAATGGGAGAAAACATTGCCGCCAGAAAGGAATTTATTTTTGAAAATGTTGATTTTAACAAAGAAGATAACTTTGCAATTAAATACGGAGGCAAGTAATGGCAATTCAAGAAACATTTGATGACATTTTAAAAGGTACAAAAATAATAGAATCGCCGCTTGAGACGGTATTGCCCGGCTCTATGCTTCCTTATGCCGAATATGTAATTATGAATAGGGCGTTGCCCAGAGTGGAGGACGGGCTAAAGCCCGTTCAAAGGCGAATTTTATACTCTATGTATGAGCAAAATATCAAGCCTGACAGTACATATAAAAAGTCGGCTCGTGTGGTGGGGGATTGCTTAGGCAAGTATCATCCTCACGGTGACAGAAGCGTATATGATGCTATGGTGAGAATGGCTCAAGACTTTAATATGGGCATGACCTTAATAGACGGACACGGCAACTTTGGCTCAATAGACGGTGACAGCGCCGCCGCTATGCGTTATACCGAAGTGCGGTTGACAAAATTGGCTATGGAACTGCTTGCGGATTTGGATAAGGATACCGTGCAATGGGACAAGAACTTTGACGACTCCTTAGACGAACCAAAGGTGCTGCCCGGCAGATTCCCTAACTTGCTAGTAAACGGGGCATCAGGCATAGCAATTGGTTTGGCTACCAATATTCCTCCTCATAATTTGGCCGAAGTTATAGATGCGGCAATAGCTTTTATAGACCAACCGAGAATTGGCTTAGAGGAGCTTTTGGAGATAATCAAAGGTCCTGATTTTCCTACCGGCGGCTATATTGTGAGGGACGAAGGCTTATATTCTATGTACGAAAACGGTATAGGCAAGATAATTATGCGCGCCAAAGCGGATATTGAAAATGTGGATGGCGGCAGGCAAAATATTGTTATTACCGAAATACCTTTTCAAGAAAATAAAAGCAGGCTAGAACAGCGTATTTATGAACTAAAGGAAAGAAAAAAGGAATTGCTGGGCGGCATTACCGATGTAGCCGACGAATCGGACAGAAGCGGTATGCGTATAGTCGTCAAACTTAAAAAGGGCGAGGATGCCATTAAAATATTGGATTATTTATACGCTAATACCAATCTGCAATGCAATTTTTCTACCAATATGGTAGCTATTGCAGGGGGCAAGCCCCGACAAATGGGACTGCTGGAAATACTAAAATATTATGTAGATTTTCAGCGCAATCTAATTGTGCGCAGATGCCGCTATGAGCTTGCTTGTGCAGAAAAACGCTGCCATATCTTGGAAGGATACTTAGCCATACTGCCTGATTTTATTGATGAGGCAATAGTGCTTATTAAGGAAAGCTCCGGCAAAACCGAAGCAAGAGCAAAACTTAGAGAACGCTTTTCCCTTTCCGAAGCGCAAGCAGATGCGGTGCTGTCCTTGCAGCTTTCGCAACTAAACAAGTTAGATGTAAAGCGATTTGAAAATGAGCATGAGTCTTTGCAAAAAGAAATTATTTCTTTAAGAGATATTCTTTCCTCTGCAAAAAAGCAATTGGCAGTTGTTAAGAAAGAGCTTATTGATATTAAGCAAAGGCACGAGTTAAGGCGCAAAACAGTAGTAGTAGACAACTTGGCCGATATAGAAATCCGTCCTTTTGATTCTACCGATAAGAATGTTAAAAAGGGCTATTTTACCCTAACTGCCGACGGTAAAGTTAGGTTTATCCTTTCCCGTCAATTTTTAACGCAAGACAGGCATATTTCAGAAAGCGGGCTATTAGGACTTACCAAAGCAGTAGCACTTGCCGATGTGGATAGAGATGTATTGATATTTGGCTCTTTAGGCAACTGTTACCGCTTTGCTACCACTGATTTGCCCGAAAGGGGCTGGAGCGAGGCGGGCGACACTCTTTATTCTTTGGATGCAACAGCGCCAAAAGAGGAGTTAGCAGTAGCACTAATTACTATACCTAAAGAGGAAGCGGAAGGAAACTTGCTGATTTATACCTCTGACGGTATGGTAAAGCGAAGCAATCTTGCAGAATATTTGGTAAACAGGACTTCTTATCAAGTTATGGTCTTAAAAGAAGGGGATAGGGTGATAGGCGCAGAAATTGAGCGCGAAAACAGCACCGTTATGTTTGTAACTACCGACGGTATGTGCGTTAATGCGCAAGCACAAGAGTTTCCTTTGCAAGGTAGAAAGGCAGGCGGCGTAAAAGGGATAACTTTAAGCAAAAATGCTTTTGTGGTGTTTGCCGCACAATGCCAAGGCGAAACGGACGAGAGCGGCGCAGTTATTCAATCTTTAGGGGAGCTTGTTTTGCTTAGCGATAAAGGCTATGCAAAAAGGGTGCTTGCCAAAAACTTCGATATTATGAAGCGTGCTCGCAAGGGTATTAAGTGTTTTGATTTAGTCAAAACTAATGGTAAAAGTATAATTTATGCCTCTTTGCTTGCTAACGATATAGCGGTAGTGAGCACAGACAATAAAGTTGCCGCTATTTCTACAGCGCAAATTCGCTTAGAATCAAGGGTAGGTAAAGGCGCTCCTATGGCTAAAAGCAGCCCTATTGCCTATGCACTTGCCCATATTGAAGATGAATAGCGTACCTTTTGTAGCTAGGAAAAATATATTTTGATAATAAAATAATGAAACAAATAAGTAAAATTGCTTATAGAGGAGCAGCCAAAGCCAGCCCTCTAAAGCGTGGGGATATTATACACTCTTTTAATTCAAGGTCTTTTAATGACTTTTTAGATTATATTTATGCCGACTCCTTAGAGGATATTATTATAAAAGCAGAACGTGACGGCAAGAGTTTTGAATGCCAAATACAAAAGCCCGCCAGCTTATCTATGGGGATTGCCTTTAAGGATATAGATATAGAGCCAAAAAGATGCAAAAACAATTGTATTTTTTGTTTTATAGACCAATTGCCAAAAGGACTGCGAGATAGCTTGTATATAAAAGATGACGATTGCCGCCTTTCTTTTTCTATGGGCAATTATGTCACGCTAACAGGCATTAGCAATGCCGATTGGCGCAGATTGAACGAGTATAAGTTATCCCCTTTGTATGTTTCGGTGCATACTACCGACAATAATTTGCGGGCTAAAATGCTTGGGGTAAAAAAAGTTCCTAATATTATGGAGCAACTTGCAGAGCTAGCAGCAAGCGGCATTAAGATACATACTCAAATTGTATTAGTAAAAGGGTATAATGATGGACAGAGATTGCGGCGCACTTTACAAGACTTGCTTTCTTTGGGCGAGAACTTATCTAGTGTGGCAATAGTCCCCGTAGGGCTGACAGTCCACAGGCAAGGGCTAACTTTGCTGCAGCCTTTGGCAAAAGAAGATGCGCAAGCGGCTATTACATTGGCGCAAGAGTTTTATAACAAGCGCAAATACTTTTGTTTTTGCTCGGACGAAATGTATAATATTGCTGAAATGCAAGCACCTGATTATGAATATTATGGCAATTTTGAGCAAATAGAAAATGGAGTAGGGCTAAGAGCAAAGCTGCTGCATGAGGTAAAGTATGCAATGGAGGAGCGGCGTCCCAAAAAAAAGCGAAATGCAGGTATTATCACTTCTGTAAGCGGAGCAAAAGATATAGCGGATGCATGTAAGATAATCAAGCAAAGTTGGCAAGAGTTTAGCTATGATATTTATCCAATAGAAAACAAATTCTTTGGCTCTACCATTACTGTGGCAGGGCTTCTAACATACGCAGATATTGTATCAGCTTTTAGCGTACCTCCTGCCAATGATTTTCTTGTTTTACCGTCGGTTATGCTTAAAGAGTTTACAAATACCTTTTTAGATGGTAAAACTGTAAAGGAGTTAGCAAGAAAATTAAAGAAAAGAATAGTAGTTAGCGGCAATACCGGAGCAGCATTTGCAGATTCACTTATTTATGCCAAATAAGGAGAGGTAATGGAAAAGCCATTGATAGCTATAGTGGGCAGACCCAATGTAGGCAAATCAACTTTATTTAATAAGCTAAGCGGACAACGCAAAAGCATAGTTAATAACTTGCCCGGTGTTACCCGTGACAGAATTTATGCGGATGCCGAATGGTGCGGCCATTACTTTACCCTTATAGACACGGGAGGTATGGAGGTAAAGAGTAAAGATGAGATGTGGACGCAAATCAGAGGGCAAGCCGAACTTGCAGTGGAGTTTGCCGATGTAATTATATTTGTGGTGGACGGAAAGCAGGGCTTGCTTTCCGATGATTACGAAATAGCAGATTTTTTAAGAGTACATGCCAAGCCAATTGTATTATGCGTCAATAAAATAGACAATCAAGAGGATGTTTTTGAGTTTTATTCCTTAGGTTTAGGCGAGCCTATACCTATAAGTGCCGAGCATGGAAAAAATTTAGGGGATTTGCTGGATGAGGTCATTGCGCACTTTAGCGAAATTGCGGAGCAAGAGGAAGTAGGCGGTGTTATTAAAATTGCTGTGGCGGGCAAGCCCAATGCGGGCAAATCCTCTTTAGTCAATAAAATATTAGGGTATGACAGGGTAATTGTAACCGATATTCCCGGCACTACCAGAGATAGTATAGACACGCCATTTAGTTTTGCTGGGCAAGAGTATGTTATAATAGATACTGCAGGTATAAGGCGCAAAAGTAAGGTTAAAGAGGACCTGGAATATTACAGCGTGGTGCGAGCTATTGGCTCTATTAGGAAAGCTGATGTAGTAATTATTGTTATTGATGCCACAGAGCGTATAACCGACCAAGACTTACGGATTTGCGCCCTTGCCCATGATGCGGGCAAGCCATCGGTAATTGTTATTAATAAATGGGATAAAATAGAAAAAGATGCCTATACAATAAATGAGTTTAACAAGCACTTAGAGCATGAGCTAAGGTTTATGCCGTATTTTCAAGCGGTATATGCCAGCGCACTTACAGGGCAAAGAGTAGTTAAGGTGCTAGAAACAGTTAATATTGTTTTTAACAACACTTTGCAACGGATTACTACAGGGCTGCTAAACGATGTAATGGGGCAAGCAATCCTTGCTAAGGAGCCTCCGGCAAAAGGCGGAGGCAGACTAAAAATATACTATATGACCCAAGCGGCGGCAGCTCCTCCAACATTTATTTTATTTGTAAATGACGGCAGGTATATGCATTTTACTTATAAACGGTATTTGGAGAACTATTTAAGAAAAGCATTTGACTTTTCAGGTACACCGATAAAAATTATGTTAAAAAATAAAGTAGATTAAAAGCGGAGGCATTATGAATTACAAAGAACTTTCCAAAGCACAGCAAAAGGCAGAACTGGAAGAGCAAAAAAAGATATATCAAAAATATAAAGATGCCAAACTAAAACTAAATATGGCAAGGGGCAAGCCTTGTAGCGAGCAACTGGAGCTGTCAATGCCTATGTTTGACTTGATTTCAGGCGCAACTAACCTGCAAGCCAGCGTAGATATGCGCAACTACGGCGAAAACTTAGGCATATCAGAATTAAGAGAGTTTTTTGCGGATTTTTGTAATGTGAGCTCAGCAGAGCTAATACTTTCAGACAGTTCCAGCCTTAATATTATGTATGATAATATTCAGCGCGCTATACAGTTTGGCATTTCCGGACAGCCGCCGCAAAATACGCAAGGCAAATTAAAATGGCTGTGCCCTGTACCCGGGTATGACAGGCATTTTGCTATAACCGAGCTTTTTGGCTGCGAAATGATTAATATCCCTATGGACGAAAACGGTCCTGATATGGATATGGTTGAACATTTGGTAGAAAATGATGCCAGTATCAAAGGGATATGGTGCGTACCTAAGTATTCTAACCCCAGCGGGGTAGTATACAGCAACAAAACAGTTAAACGCTTTGCCGCACTTGCTCCTAAAGCTAAAGATTTTCGTATATATTGGGACAATGCTTATATGGTGCATCATTTATATAATGAAGATATCCCTTTACTGAATCTATATAACGAAGCAAAAGCTAACAATAACGAAGATATGGTGTATATGTTTGGCTCAACTTCTAAGATTACTTTTGCAGGAGCAGGAGTGTCCTTTTTAATTACCAGCCCAGCTAACCTTGCTTACTTGTTAAAGCTAATAGGTATCCAAACAATAGGGCCTAATAAAATTAATCAATACTTGCATTATTTATTCTTTCAAAATGAGCAAATTCCTTCGCTTATGTTAAAACACAGCAAAATACTTACGCCTAAATTTGAACTGGTGGATAGAGTGCTTACCCAGGAGATTGGCAGCAGCGGCATTATGAGCTGGAGCAAACCTAAAGGCGGGTACTTTATAAGCTGTGACCTTTTGCCAGGTACTGCCAAGCGCACAATAGTGCTGTCAAAGGAATGCGGAGTTATCTTTACTCCCGCAGGCGCAACTTACCCTTATAAAAATGACCCTCAAAACTCTAATGTTCGTATAGCGCCAACTTTCCCGCCATTTAACGAATTAGAGGTAGCTATGAAGGTTTTTGCCACTTCTGCAAAGATTTCTGCGCTGGAAGCATTAATTTAGCTTATTCCGACAAATCTTGCAACACTTTGGCTGATTATAGTTATTCTTTAAGATATAAAGTGGCATTTATTTGCAAAAAATAAGTATATATGTTATTATTTAGGTTGCAAAAAATACAGATTACATATTAAAAATTACGGAGGCAATATGGAGTACTCAATTCAAAATTTAAGCAAAACAAAATTAGAAATAGCATTCAGCGTAGAAAAAGACCTGTGGGAGCAAGATATTAACGCTGCATATATAAAAAACAAGCATAGATATATTATAGAAGGGTTTAGAAAGGGCAAAGTGCCACGCTCTATGTTGGAAAGAAGATATGGAATAGAGTTTTTCTTTGAGGATGCGCTTGATATAGCATTGCAAAAGTATTATGGTGAGATTTTAGATAAAGAAAAAAGTATCCAACCCATAGGGCAGCCGGAAGTAGATATTCAAGATATCAGCGAAGACGGACTAAAGGTTGTGCTGACTATAGAAGTTATACCTGAGGTAGTGCTGGGAGCTTATAAAGATTTAGAAGTTGAGCGTGAAAAAGTAGAGGTAACTGACGAGCAAGTAAATGCAGAGGTGCAGCGGGCTCAAGAAGCGGCTTGCAGATGGATAGATATAGACAATCGTCCTGTGCAAGATGGAGATAGGGTGAATTTGGACTATAGCGGCAGCGTAGAGGGGCAAAAGTTTGAAGGCGGCACAGCGCAAGGGCAATCACTTACCATTGGCAGTAAAACTTTTATCCCCGGTTTTGAAGAACAATTAATAGGTATGAGCAAAGGCGAAACTAAAGATATAAATGTAACTTTTCCTAAAGAATATCATGCACACTTAGCTGAAAAAGAAGCGGTGTTTAATGTAAAAATTAATGAAATTCAACTAAAGGAACTGCCGGAGTTAGATGACGAGTTTGCAAAAGATATCAGCGATTTTGATACCCTTGAGGAGTATAAGGCAGATATTTTCAAGAAGCTGTTAGAGTATACAAACGAGCGAGCAAATATGAAGGCAGAAGATAAGCTGTTAGAAGCGGTAGTGGCAGATGCAAAAGCAGAAGCACCTGAAAGCCTTGTGGAAGCAGAATTGGATAATAAGCTCAAAGAAATTGAGTACCACTTTGCGTATCAAGGGCTAAAGCTGGAGGATTATTTAAAGTATACGGGTCAAACTATAGAGCAGTTAAGAAAAGATTCCAGACCGGATGCGGAAAAAAGCGTTAAGACCAGATTAGTTATAGAAAAGATTATAGAGATAGAGGATTTACAGATAAAGGTTGAGGAGTTTGAGGCAAAAATAGAGGAGCTGGCAAAAGCTCAAGATAAAACAGTGGAAGAATATAAGAAGTCAGCAGACAGGAATGAGCTTACAAGAGTTATGAACCGTATGCTTAGCGAAAAGTTCTTTGCCTACTTAAAGGAAAATAATAAGATTATAAATAAGGAATAAGGAGGAGTATCTATATGCCAATGATACCGATACCCACAGTAATAGAACAAACCAATAGAGGCACTACAGCCTATGACCTTTACTCCCGACTGCTGGAGGATAGGATAATTTTCTTAACAGGACAAATTGATGACGCTACCGCCAATTTGGTAGTGGGGCAAATGCTATATTTAGAAACTAAAGATTCCACCAAAGATATTTCGCTTTATATCAACAGCCCCGGAGGCAGCGTTAGCGCAGGCTTTGCGATATTTGATACAATTAACTATATCAAATGCGATGTAAGCACAATTTGCGTAGGTCTTGCGGCATCGATGGGCGCATTTTTACTTTCTAGCGGCACAAAAGGTAAGCGGTTTGCTCTGCCCAACAGCGAAATAATGATACATCAGCCATTAGGCGGAGTTAGCGGGCAGGCAAGTGACATCAAGATACAAGCAGAGCATATACTTAAAATAAAGAAGAAGCTAAACGAATGCCTATCTAAAAATACCTCTCAACCTATTGAAAGAATTGAAAAGGATACGGACAGAGACTTCTTTATGAGTGCGGTAGAAGCAAAAGAATACGGAATAATAGATAAGGTATATTATAGCAGAGGTTAAGGAGTTTTAATTTGGAAAAGACAGAATATTTGAAGTGCTCATTTTGCGGCAGACCCGAAGATATGGTAGATGAACTTATTGCAGGCAGAGAGCCGAGCACGTATATTTGCACTTATTGCGTAAAAAGGGTAAATCAAATGCTTAATCTTGACGAAAGGAGAGGTTTAGAAGCCAGTTATTTGGATGTGGCTGATTTACCTAAGCCTAAAGAGATTAAGGCAAAGCTGGACGAATATATAATTGGTCAAGATGATGCTAAAAAGATTTTATCAGTAGCAGTATACAATCACTATAAGCGCACCAGAGTAAACATCAGTAATGATGGCATAGATTTAGAAAAGAGCAATATTCTTATGCTAGGACCAACGGGTTCGGGCAAAACTTTGCTTGCAAAGACACTTGCTTCTATTCTTAATGTACCGTTTTCGGTATCTGATGCCACTACTCTAACAGAAGCGGGCTATGTGGGCGAGGATGTGGAAAATGTACTGCTCAAGCTAATTAAGTCCGCCAATGGCGATATAGCTAAAGCGGAAAAAGGCATTATTTATATAGACGAAATAGACAAAATATGCCGCAAAGGCGAAAATATGAGCGTAACCAGAGATGTATCCGGCGAAGGGGTACAGCAAGCGCTGCTGAAAATCATAGAAAGCACAGTAGCAAATGTGCCGCCTCAAGGAGGCAGAAAGCATCCTAAGCAAGAGTATATTACTATAGATACTACCAATATACTATTTATTTGCGGGGGCGCTTTTGTAGGGCTAGATAAGATTGTTGCCAACCGTACCAATGCTTACTCTTTGGGATTTGGCAGTACATTAAAGGAAAAGGATACCAACTTAAAAGAGCTTTACAGCAAGCTGCAGCCGGACGATTTAATTAAATATGGGCTAATTCCTGAGTTTGTAGGACGGATGCCTATAGTGGCAAGCCTGGAGTCCTTAGACGAAAAGGCGCTGATAGATATACTTGTAAAGCCCCGCAATTCTGTGGTAAGCCAATTTAAGTCGCTGTTTAAGCTGGACGGTGTTACCTTGGAGTTCGAAATTGATGCGCTAAAGGCAATTGCTCAACAAGCCATTAAGCTAAAGACGGGGGCAAGGGGATTGCGCACTATTGTAGAAAACAATGTGCTTGATATTATGTATGAAATACCTTCAGATGATTCTATTCAAAAAGTAATAGTTACCAAAGCATCTATTGAAGATAAAGTTTCGCCAATGATAATTTACAAGGATTATTCCGCACGAGAAAAAAAGGCTATTTAATCCCGAAGGGTTAGGCGTGCGGACAGGTGCACGCCTTTTTTCTTATAACAAGATTTACAATTTATAGCACCGTTGCCAAAAAGTGCATTCTTTATAGCTTAAAATTAAGTTGTATTTTTACCCTAAGCATAGTATAATTAGTACACTAACGAGGTTAAAATGGCAAAACTATTAAGAATTATTAAGACAAATACTATTATTTATCCTTTTGCAAGCGGTGTTATAGAGTTCTTTGGCAAGGATGTTAAGGACAACTTAGACGACATTAAGCTGTTAAATGAGCATGTAATCCTTTTGCCTAACTTTGATAAGTTATTCAAAAAGGGAGCGTTAAGCCCTGATAGCTTAATTGGTGTAATGGCTTCAATTGACCAAATTGTCAGTCCCGAAAGCGGCAATATCAGACTGTTGTACACTTCTTTTTCTAAGGTCAGTATAAAGAATCTTACATCTATTGACAACCGCTCTTATTCTGAGTATGAAGAAATCAAATATCAAAATACAGATACCCAAAAAACTGCTGTATTAATTACCGAATTTTTAGGCGGTTACTATAAATATTGCTTGCTTAACCAAATAAAGCCGCTGGAGCTGAAAGCGGCTAATATCAACGGTAATATTGACCTTGTAATAAAAGGACTGTCTACGCAAGATGAAGAAACTATTTTTCTTGAAAAAGATACCGAAAAACGCCTTATTTTATCGATAAAAGCAATACAAGAAAATATTGAAATTGCCGAGCTGGAAAAAAGGGTAAGCGATGAAGTTAAGCGGGCTATGGAGGACAATCAAAAGGAGTTTTATATTCGCTCCCAAATGGCGGCGCTAAGTAAAGAACTGGGCGAAGGTGACGAAATAGAAGATTATCTACAAAAGGTTGACAAACTAAAAGCATCTGCTGAAATTAAAAACAAGCTGCGTCAAGAAATATCTAAAATCAGGCGTACTGCTCCTCAAAGTCCGGAAATGGCAATATTAAAGAATTATCTTGACCTTGCCCTCTCCTTGCCTTGGGGCAAGTATACCGTGGACAATTCCGACCTGATTCATGCGGAAAAGATACTTAATCGTGACCATTATGGGATAGATAAAGTAAAACAACGCTTGATTGAAGCATTGGCGGTAAGAAAACTATCTAAGAAAGGGCGCAGCCCGATTATTTGTTTGGTAGGCCCTCCGGGTATTGGCAAGACTTCCATAGCTTACTCTATAGCCGAGGCTATGGGGAAAAAATATGTGCGCCTAAGTTTTGGCGGAGTTAGGGACGAAGCGGAAATCAGGGGACATCGAAAGACCTATGTAGGCGCAATGCCCGGACGGATTATTTCCAGCATTGCCAAAGCGGGCAGTATGAATCCGGTCTTTTTAATGGACGAAATTGACAAAATGGCAAGCGACTACAAAGGCGACCCTGCCAGCGCATTGCTGGAGGTGCTTGACCCTGAGCAAAACAGCAATTTTAGAGACCATTATTTAGAGCTG
>Ga0265293_10006039_pt1 | contig 19700 bp, 19 predicted proteins | sample Munlanlewell138R_FD_192505 | JGI IMG/M metagenome (GOLD analysis project Ga0265293, IMG submission 192505) | Leachate microbial communities from a municipal landfill in Southern Ontario, Canada - Leachate well 138R | ecosystem: Engineered > Solid waste > Landfill > Unclassified | place: Canada... | reverse complement strand
AATGATTTCACGTTTTGCGCCGGCAAAACATTTCATTCGTTCACTTTTGCATATTTTACTTTTTTCCTTTACATATTTTGCAATATACGCTATACTATTCCTTGAAAGGCGGTGGGGATATGGCGGAATCAAAACTTCGGGATTTGTCAATGGATTTTTCGATAGCGGTATTAAAACTCTGTCACGGGATCAAAGGGCATGCCTCTATCGTCAATCAATTGGAACGCTCGGCAACTTCAATCGGAGCGAATATTCACGAGGCGAATTACGCTCAGAGCACAGCAGATTTTGTGGCAAAATTACAAATTGCTCTGAAAGAATGTTATGAAACGGAATATTGGCTGGAACTGTTCGCCAAGGCAAATATGGTTGACAAAGAATGCTCAAGAAAAATTTACACCGACTGCGGAACGGTCCGGAAAATACTGATATCCTCCATCAACAAAGCGAAGGAAAGGATAAATTAAAGAGGCCACCGGCTGTTTTCGTCCTGCTGTGTGGAACAGGGCGGGAGGCATTGTCTTTCAGCGGGGTAAATTTCAAGGTCGGAACAGCCATGGATAGACCGCTGAAAAGATATTGGAGGCAAAAGTCCCGATACCGGCCGGGTGTGCGGGACTTTTTTCTGTCGTTTTTACGCTTACAAGGAGCAGTTGTTGCTTCTCGATGTGAGCTGCGGGTCGGCAGGGGGCGGTGAGATTGACTTTTGGATAAAAAGCGATATAATCATTTTTGAAAAGAGAGCAAAAAAAGTCGAGAGTCTCGCTGCCGCCTGCTGCTATCATGAACGCACAAGGAGATGAGTCGATGGAAGCACAAAGGAAAGCCGCACGCCTGATGCAGGAGTATATCCGGGAGCATATCAACGAAGAAATCTCTCCGGATGCGCTGGCGAGGGCGGCTTCATTCTCTCCATGGTACGCAAGAAAACTTTTTCTGAAGCATCTTGAGATGACGCCGGCAGTTTACATCAGGCGCCTGAAACTGTCGCGGTCGGCTTTGAGACTGCGGGATGAGGGTTGTCAGATTCTTGAGGTTGCCATGGACATGGGGTTTGGCAGTGTTGACGGATACCAACGCGCATTCAGACGTGAATTCGGTTGCAATCCCCGGGAATACTCAAACAGCCCTGTGCCCCTTTGGCTCTTTACTCCGTATTTGCTGTCGGACGCGGAAAGGAAAGTGAGTAGCATGAGCGAAATCAGAACGGTGTTTATTCAGGTCATTGAAAAGCCGGCACGGAAAGTGATCATCAAACGAGGCGTCAGGGCGACCGACTACTGGGAGTACTGTCAGGAGGTCGGGTGCGACGTATGGGGGCTGTTGAAAAGCATCCGCTCGATCAGCGGGGAGCCGGTCTGCCTGTGGCTGCCTGCCTTTTTAAGAAACCCACGGACGAATGAATACGTACAGGGCGTGGAGGTGGCGGCTGATTACCGCGGACCGGTGCCGGACGGCTTTGACATCATTGACCTGCCCGAGGCCGTGTATTTGCTGTTCAGAGGCGAACCGTTTGCCGAGGAAAACTTTGAGGAAGCGATCGGCGAAATCTGGCGCGCGGAGAAAAAATACAATCCCGACTTCATCGGGTATGAATGGGACGAGCGAAATCCGAGAATTCAGCTCGAGCCTATCGGGGACAGAGGGTATATGGAACTGGTGCCGATCAGGAAGAAATAACCGGCGGCATATCATGAAATCCTGAAACGGCGACGGGCGGAGCTGTTTTGAGCAAACGGTTGTCAGCACTCCCGAAACAACCGAAAAAAGAGCATAGCGAAAGCGATGCTCTTTTTTTGATGGCTTTGGCGGTAGGCGACCGTTCACTTTTGGCCCATTGGCAGAAGATACTCGCCGGTCCCTGCTATCGGTAACATGAGTTTCGTCAAATAGCGGTTGGTGTCGTTTTCATGTTCCCGGGAGCCCTCGAGATAACATTCACGGACCGGCCCCGCCGGGTGCAGGTTGTGTTGGCGCACAAAGTCCCACAGCGCCGTATACGCTTTGCCGATGTCGCCATACTCTCCGCGGTGGCAAACCGAAATGCCGCTCGTGGCGGGGAAAAGCAGGCAGGCGGGGTCTGTGGTCCCGGGGTCGACCGGTATGCAGACGCGCATCCGAAAATCGGTCAGTTGCACGTCGTCGCCCGTTTCATCCGGATATTCGGCATAGATGCGGTAGGATTCACGCACGCGAATGCCCTTTGCCAGCGCCTCATAAAAGGTGGCATACATGTGCGCCATGGCCTCGTCAATGCCGCGGCAGGTGTACTCCCGCACATAGCAGGTCATGGCGACTTGTTGGCTCGGGCGGACGGTATAATCGTCTTTCGCCACCGACAGCGCCCTCACCAGGTCGATCCCTTCCAGCAAGTCCGCCAGCTTTTTCTCCATGCTGTCCATGATCTTTTGCGCCATCTGTACGCCGTGACACATGTATTCTTTGATCTCCCGAATACTGAGCCCCGCGTCCCGCAGCTGCAAAATCTGCATCAGCTTCGTCACCGCTGCGGTGGAATAGTAGCGGTAGCCGGATGTGTCGTTTTGCTCGGTGGCTTGCAGGAGCCCTTGCCGCTCATAAAACAGAATGGTTTGGCGGTTGATTCCACAGCATTTGGCAACATCGCCAATCTGAAGCAGACATTTTTGCGAAAATTCTTCTTTTTTATCCACTTTTTTCTGTTGTCCCCTTGACTCGATACAATGGTATCGTTGTATAATCAGTATAACAGAAAATTCAAAAAAAGCAATAAAAAGGAGTCGTCAAGATGAAAAAGAGCATTTTTGTCATGTTACTCTGCCTGGGGATCACCCTTTTGCTGTTCCCCCTGTCTGTTGCCGCTGTTTCCCCCGATCCTCCCGTGACAGGCTGGGTGGATGAGGGCAACTATGATGCCGAGCTGTACGCTTCCGATCCCGGCAACTGGGACATTCACGACATGGCCGATTTCGCGGCGTTTGTCAAAAAAACAAACGACCACTTTGAATTCAACGGGTATACGGTCCGCTTGCACGCCGATCTTTCCCTCGACGGACACACCTGGACGCCGGTCGGGTCGTTCGAGGGGACCTTTGACGGGCAGGGACACACCATCAGCGGCAGTGCTGCGAGCAGCACGGAGGAGAAGTTCGGCATTTTCGCGCGCCTGAGCGGCGGGACCATTATGAATCTGCGCTCTACCTGTAATTTCTCGTCTACGGTTAGTGGCGACGTGCACGTGGGCGGCATCTGCGGCTCGGTCGCCAACGACGGCATGATCCTCAACTGCATCAACACCGGCAATGTGTCCGGCACCGGCACCGGAACGTTCAATCAGATCGGGGGCATCTGCGGGTACAACTATTCGGGCATCTATAAGAACTGTGTGTTCACCGGCAGTCTCACGGCATCCGGTGCCTTCGCCGGCAATCACAAAGGGGCTATCGTGGGCAACGGTTCCGATGCGAGCATTGAAAACTGCTATACGCCAAGTGAGGAGGCGAATGTGACCCACCTTTCCGTAGCCCAGATGCAGGCCGCGCCGGGTACGACCGATGCCGCCTGGACAGAGATTTCCGTCGGCGGGACCACCGGGAAGATGGCCATGATTGACGCGCTGAACACATGGATCGACAGTCAGGCCAACCCGCAAGACTATCGTTTTTGGCAAGAGGACACGGACCTTGTGAACGGCGGGTATCCGCTGCCGAGCGACTTTGCCTGGGTGCTATATGACGGCAGGGGCGGCAGCAATGTGCCGGAGCATCATGCCATCACGCAACCCGTCTCTGTGGCCATCCCTTTCCGCCCGCGGTATGCCTTCCTCGGATGGGCAACCGCTCCGGACGGCGCGGCCTCGGTGATGCCCGGTGTGCAGCTGACGGGATCAATCTCCTTCATGTTATACGCCGTATGGCTCCCCGTCAACACGCAGTTCACCGGGACAGAGATCACGGGGGAGGGGACCGTGACGGCCACGGTGGCGGATGCCATAGTGGGAGATACATACCTCAATCTGTCCACTTTTGAACTGTATCGATGCATCGGGAAAAACTCCTGGCTGCTGCTCGGCACTCTCCGGGGGGCCGACGGCACGAACGGCGTGACGCCGCACATCGGGGAGAACGGCAACTGGTTTGTCGGGACCACCGATACCGGCGTGAAAGCGCAGGGCCCCCAAGGTGAAAAGGGGGACACGGGCGACACCGGAGAACAGGGCCCCCAAGGTGAAAAGGGCGACACCGGAGAACAGGGCCTCCAGGGTGAAAAAGGTGACAAAGGCGATCGGGGTGATGCCGGAGAGCCGGGCAATCCGCTCTGGATTGTGGTGCCGGCCGTGATGCTCGTGCTGCTGTCCGGCGCCATGGCTGTCCTTCTCATTCTGAAAAAAATGAAAGGCTCATCGGGTGCCGCTGCTGCTTAATTTGCCCATGAACAGTCCTCGCCAACGGCCGCCACTGTGCCGACAGAAACAGGTAAAACGGCACAACCGCTGTTTGCCGCTGCGATGGACGGGCGCATACGAAACCGGAAAAGAGCATGGCGACGCCATGCTCTTTTTTTAGTTTTGCGGCATTTTGTTGAAACAGGCTTGATCCTGTGCTATAATTTGATGGATGAGTCACTATTTGACACCGGGTGGACGCAGCGGCGGGGGACAGGGAGCATGAGGCTGTCGGAGCTTTGACCGCCAAAGCGGCGGACACGGTGAGAGAAGGAGTATGCGCGATGACACTGGGTTGTTGCTTGCCGGGGGCGGCGGTACTGGCTGCCGGAGACGGGGAACAGGATACCTCGCCGGCGGCGCTGTTGCGCCGCGGCCATGCCGCGCTGACCAAGGCGGTGGGGTTTGAGTTTGCCGAGGCGCCCGTCCCCTGGCTGATGTCTCTGAGCGAGGAGTCGCTGGCCGCTGCCAAGGCGGCAGGGATCACGTTTCGGGCGGCGAACCTGTTTATCCCCTCCACGCTGCCGATTTACAAGGGCGGGGAGGCTCTGGCGCAGTATGCCGCGGAGGCCCTGCGGCGGTTGGCGTTCCTCGGAGGGCGGGTGATGGTCTTTGGCTCGGGGGGCGCCCGCCAAACACCGCCGCACCTGAGCCCTGAGGAAAATATGGCTGCCATTGAAGCTTTTCTGGCCACTTGTGACGGTCCGGCGCGGACGTGCGGCGTGACGGTTGCCGTGGAGCCCCTGAACGCGGGGGACTGCAACATCATCACCTCCCTGAAAGAGGGGGAGCTACTGGTGCGGCGGATGCAGGCGGCGGGGTGCACCCAGATCCGGCTGCTGGCCGATGCCTACCATCTGTACCTGCAGTGCAATGACCCCGCGGCGGAGACCGACCGGCCGAACACCGACTGCCTGGCGGAGATACGGGAGGCCGCTGACTTGCTGGTCCACACGCACATTGCCGAGCCTCGGGGCCGAAAGTGCCCCGGGCCGGAGAGCGGCCTATTTCTCAAGGCCTTTGCGGATATGTTGCATGCGGTCGGCTACCGGGGCACCGTGTCCATCGAGGCCCGGTTCGGGGACTTTTGGAGCGAAAGCCGGGCCGGACTGGCCTGGATGCGGCAGGCGTTGGCGTAAGGTACGGAAAGCGCCGCCGGGGAGCACCGCACCCCTCACTTGCGTAAACATCCCCCCGCGCCGTGGCGCGGGGGGATGTGTCGGTTACTGCCGGTTGTCGCCGATGGGGTCTTCGATCAGGGTGGCGGCCATGAAGTCATGCCGATGGTCTTCATTGACCGTGGTGCAACCCTTGAGGAAGTGAACATGCCTGCCATCGCAAGTGGGAATGGCCTCGCCCGAGATGCCGCAAAACTCGTGGTAGTGGTCCTCGTAAAAGTCCGTCCTGAACTTGACCTGGTGCACATGGCTGCAGCCCTTGGGAATCGCCTCGCCCGACACGGTGCAAAAGCGATGGTTGTGTGCCTCGCCCTTTTTGTCGTCATGCTTTTTGCTGTCATACTTGTTGTCATCGTAGCAATCGTCATACCGGTAGTCCTTGTCATACTTCCGGCAAGGCTCGGCGACTTTGACGCTGCCGACCACTTCATGCACATGGGTCTGACGCTTCTTGGGGCAGAGCTTCTCCTGTTCGTTGTCCTTGTAGTTCATACATACGCCTCCTTTCGTGCTTCTTCTACATAATATGCGGAAAAACATCGTTCGGTGCAAAGAGCGTATGGTTGGGAAAGGCGGGACTCTTTCTAATACAAGGGGAGGTAGTTGCTGAGGATGGCTCGGATTTCCAAGGGGTGATAGGGGCGGGCGGGGTCAAAGTCGACCACCGAGATGCCCGCGGAGGCGCACAGCCGTTTGAGTTTTGCCTCGTCGGTACCCTGACAAACGGCAGCGGGCTGCCCGGAGGCAGCGGGCCGCAGGGAGATAAAGAGCAAAGGGCGGGCGGTAATGGGGTCACAGAGGGCGTAATCCATGGGGTGGGCAGGGTCCTGTCGGTAGCGGCGGAGTTTTCGCTTGGGGAGGACGGCGGAGAGCCTCACCCGGGGGCAGATGCGGTACTGGGCGCCGACCGCCCGGGTGAGCTGGTCATAGAAGGCATGCTCCGGCAGGGCGGGGTCTGCCGCCTGCGGGGGGAGTCGCTTGTGTACCTCCACACTCTGCAGCACGCCCCAGGCCAGAAAAAAAACAAGGTACCACCGGGAAAGCAAGAGCATCAGCAGCGCGAAGCAGGCAACCATGGATGTCAGGTACACAAGCTGTTTGTGTTTGGCGGTCATGACGGCACCTCCCGGGACTTGATACCGTTAGTTTGTCTGTTCCGCTCCGTTCTATCCAAACTTCCGTGCGGCGGGAGGGGGTACGGCGAAAAAGAGGAAAAAGGGGTGCGAGAAAACGCCCAAGGCGCGGGTGTGCCGCGCCTTGGGCTACAGGAAAAGCGGTGTCGGGGTGATGCCGTGAGGTCCCGCACTTGTGTTCAAAAGGCTTGTGTCCGGGGGATTGTGCCCGGGGCGGATGCCCCGGTGGGTCAGCGGTTCCAGTACTTGCGGTCCAAACTGCGATACTGGATGGCCTCGGCGATATGGTCAAAGGTGAGGGAGGGGGCCCCTGCCAAGTCGGCGATGGTGCGGGCGACCCGCAAAATCTTGTCGTGGCCGCGGGCGGACAGCCCCATGCGCTCAAAGGCGTTTTGCAGCAGCCAATGCGCGTCCTCGTCCAGCCGGCAATGGCGGCGGAGCTCGGCGGGGGTCATGGTGGCGTTAGTCACCGCCCGGTCGCCTGCCGCCGCGAAGCGCTGCGCGGCATAGGCGCGCCCCCGGTTCACCCGCTCACGGATGGCGGCGGACGGCTCGCCCGGCTCGGTCTTGCCCGCAATTTCACTGTAAGTCACGGGGGGTAGCTCCACCTGAATGTCAATTCGGTCCAGTAAAGGACCACTGATGCGGTCAAGGTAGCGGCGGATGTCCTTGGGCGTGCAGGAGCAGGTATGGCCGGGGTCGCCGAAAAAGCCGCAGCGGCAGGGGTTCATGGCGCACACCAGCATGAAAGAGCTGGGATAGGTGCGGCGGGCGGCGGCACGGGTCACGGTGACGACGCCGTCCTCGATGGGCTGGCGGAGGGTCTCGGTGAGTTGCTTGGTGAACTCGGGCAACTCGTCCAAAAACAGCACGCCGTTGTGCGACAGGGAGATCTCCCCGGGGTGGGGACTGGCGCCGCCCCCCACCATGCCCACGGCACTGACCGTGTGGTGGGGCGCGCGGAAGGGGCGGGTACTCACCAGGCTCCCCCCCAAGAGTCCCATGACCGAATGGATGCGTGAGGTTTCCAGCGCCTCCTCAAAGGTGAGGTCGGGCAGGATGGTGGGCAGTCGTTTCGCCAACATGGATTTACCCGCGCCGGGGGGGCCGATGAGCAGGACGTTGTGTCCTCCGGCGGCGGCAATCTCGAGGGCGCGTTTGGCCTGCTGCTGGCCTCGGACATCAGCAAAGTCCACCTGATGCTCGTCCGGCCGGTACCCGAAGGTTTGTTTGTCATACGTGGTGGGGGTCAGGCGGCACTGCCCCAACAGATGGGCAAGCAGGTCCTTGAAATGGGGCACGCCGTAGACGGTCATGCCGTCCACCACCGCCGCCTCGGCCGCGTTGGCCGCCGGGACGAAAATCTCGGTGCGCCCTGCCGCTCGCGCCGCCAAACACAGGCACAGCACCCCCTCTACCGGGCGGACCTCGCCCGAGAGCGACAGCTCACCCACAAAACACTTGCCCTCCAGGGAAAGGCCGTGGGGAATCCTGCCGTCGCACTGCAGGATGCTGCATAAAATGGCAAGGTCAAAGCCGGAGCCCTCCTTCTTCAGGTTGGCAGGGGCTAAATTGACCGTCAGCTCCATGGACGGGAACAAAAGGCCGCTGTTCTCACAGGCGCCGCGCACCCTGTCCTTTGCCTCCTTGACCGCCGCGTCGGGCAGCCCCACCAGTTCAAAGGCGGGGATGCGGTCCCAGCCGCTGCATTCCACGGTGACCTCAAAACCATCGATACCGCTCAAACCTGCGCTGTACACTCTTGAAAGCATGGGGAGGTCCTTTCTGCCGGGCCGTCTTATCCATAGGATACCATATTTCGAGCTTTTTGTAAACAGTTTCCTTTCATTTGACAGCACAGGGTGCGGCTGGGGTTTGACAACGGGCGGTTTTTATATTATGATGGAAGCAATCATGGTTTTTGTAAAGGAGCGCGCGACAATGAGCGGTACGATGTTTTCCTCTGCCATGCCCTACCCCTTTGTGGCGGGGCGGGGCCTGTTGCAGCAAGCGGGCCGTTTGATACGGGAGTATGCCGGGGAGCTTCGGCGGGCGGTGGTACTCACCGACCCGACAGTGCGTGAGCGGTGGGGGGACCCCTTGGAGGCGGCGCTGTGCCGGGCGGACATAGAGGTGCGGTGGCGTCTCATGGATGAGTGGACGGACGGGACGGCACTCGGGGAAAGGGACGGGGCAGAGATGCTGGTAGGACTGGGCGGCGGGTCTGTCGGGGCGGTGTGCGCCATGGCCGCCCGGCGCGGGGGCATCGACTATGTGCTGCTTCCCACCACGTTGCGCTTTTCGCTGGAGGAGGGTGTGGACGAACGCTCGGGCGACTGCCCGCCGCCGCTGTTGGTGCTGTGCGACACGGCCTGTTTTGATACCCTGCCGGAGCGGCAGCTGTCGGACGGGATGGCTTCTTTGGTGAAATACGGCGTCTGTTTTGATCGGTCGCTGGCCGACGCGCTGTATGGACAGGCAGACCTGACCGAGGCGGTAGGCCGCTGCGCGGAGATCCGGGCGTCGGTGCGGGCAGCCGAAAAGGCGGGCGGGACGGCAGCCGATCAGCAGGACCGGTTACGGTTCGGGCATACCGTCGGAGGGGCGATCCGGCGGCTGTTCGGAGCAGAGTTCACACCGGGGGAAGCATTGGCGGTGGGGATGGTGATAGAGGCGCGCTCGGCCGTCCGGGCGGGGCTGTGCCGGCGGGACATCCTGCCCGAGCTGGCAGGGCTGCTCACCTACCACGGGCTGCCGGTGGCCGTGGACTGCTCGAGGGAGGAGTTGTTGGCGGAGATTTTCAGGCAAAAAGAAGCGGCAGGCCGGCGGATTAGGCTGGCACTGCCGAGCAAATGGGGGGCTTGTGCGCTGCATGAGTTCACAGCCGAAGAGCTGCAGGGCTTTCTGTGCCTGCAGTGAGGTCTGCCTCAGCGGGGGGCTGACGGGTGGTCGTCCGGGTCCGGGCGGCCGCCCTTTTTTGTGGGGGGGCGGAGGCAGAGGTTGTCGCTGCCACCGCTGCAACCGCTGCAACCGCTGCAGCTACCGCAACAACCGCCCGAGCGGCGCTTGGCTCGGCGCGCCAGCCAAAGCGCCACCGCCGCCCATACCGCAAGGACGACAACAATGATGATATCCACGGGTTTCATGGAGGGACCTCCTATCACGGACTGACCTATCAATGTCAATCTGACTTTACAAAATGTGTGTTGGGACAGCGGGCCAGGGCGGGGGGCTCAAAAGAGCAGCCGGGCCACTTGGTAGACCAGCAGAGACGCCAGCCACGCCATGCCGTACTGCTTTACAAAATGTTGTTGGGACAGCGGGCCAGGGCGGGGGGCTCAAAAGAGCAGCCGGGCCACTTGGTAGACCAGCAGAGACGCCAGCCACGCAATGCCGCACTGCGACAGGACCACGCCCACTGTCTTCACCCCCGAGCGCAACTCGCGCCTAGTGGCTGCCATGGCGGCGACACAGGGGGGGTAGAGCAGGACAAATGTCAAAAAGCTGAGGGCGGCGGGAAGGGTGAACAGGGCGGCGAGGACGGTGGGCAAGCCCTCTGCCGACACGCCCAGCAGCACGCCCAGCGAGCTGACCACCGCCTCCTTGGCCGCCAGTCCGCTGAGCAGGGCGGTGACCGCCTGCCAGTGACCGAACCCCAGGGGGGCAAAGAGGGGCACCAACAGATGCCCGATGCCGGCGAGCAGGCTGTGGCTGCTGTCGGTGACCACATTGAAGCGGTAATCAAAACTGACCAGGACCCAAATGACCAGCGTGGCGACAAAAATGATGGTGAAGGCGCGGGTCAAAAAGTCCTTTGCCTTGTCCCAGATCAGTCGGAGGGTGGTTTTCAGCGAGGGGAAGCGGTAGTTGGGCAGTTCCATCACAAAGGGGACGGGGTTGCCGGAAAAGGCGGTCCTTTTGAGCAGGAGCGCCACCAGCACCGCGACCAGGATGCCCCCGAAGTACAGCCCCGTCATGACCCACGCGGCGCTGCGGGGAAAGAAGGCGGCGGCGAAAACGGCGTAAACCGGCACTTTCGCCGAGCAGCTCATGAAGGGGGCCAGCAGAATGGTCATCTTTCTGTCCCGCTCGGAGGAAAGGGTGCGGGTTGCCATCAGGGCGGGGATGGTGCAGCCGAAGCCGATGAGCAGGGGCACCACACTGCGCCCCGACAGCCCGATTTTGCGCAGCAATTGGTCCATGACAAAGGCAATGCGCGCCATGTAGCCGCTGTCCTCCAAAATGGAGAGGAAAAAGAAGAGTACCACAATGATGGGCAAAAAGGACAGCACGCTGCCAACGCCGGCAAAAATGCCGTCAATGATCAAGCTATGTAAGACGGGATTGAGCCCAAAATCGCCAAGCAGGCGGTCAACCCCCGCCGTCAGAACGCCGATACCCGACTCCAACATGTCCGCCAAGGCGGCTCCGATCACTCCGAAAGTCAGGTAAAACACCAGTACCATGATGCCGAAAAAGAGGGGCAGGGCCAAATATCGGTGGGTCAGGATGCGGTCGAGCCTCACCGAGCGCCGATACTCGCGGCTCTCGGCGGCGACGCGGCGGACCGCCTGCCGACAGACAGACTCTATGTAGGCATAGCGCATCTCCGCCATGACGGCGTGGCGGTCGGTGCCGCACTCTGCCTCCATCTCGGTCACCAGGTGCTCAATGGTCTGCTTTTCGTTCTCGCCCAGCTGCAGGCGCGCCAAAATGTCCTCATCCCCCTCAATCAGCTTCACTGCCGCAAAGCGGCCGGACAGGCGCGCCTCAACGGCGTGGTCCTCGATCTGGTGGTAGACGGCGTGGATGCAGCGGTGGATGGGGCCGGGGGCGCAGAAGTCCTGCACGAGGGGTTTGATTTCCTTGCTTGCCACGCGAATGGCTTGCTTGGTGAGCTCCTCCAGTCCCTCGTTTTTGGAGGCGCTGATGGGCACCACCGGGACACCCAGCAGCTCTGAGAGCTTTTGGGTGTCGATGCTGTCGCCGTTTTGCCGCACCTCGTCCATCATATTGAGCGCCACCACCATGGGGATGCGGAGGACGAGCAGTTGCAGGGTGAGGTACAGGTTGCGCTCTAAGTTGGTGGCGTCCACAATGTTGATGATCCCCTGCGGGACACTGTGCAGCAGGAAATCGCGCGTGATGACCTCCTCCCCCGAATAGGGGCGGAGAGAGTAAATGCCCGGCAGGTCTACCAGCGTGCAGCGGCGGTCATACTTCATGAGGCCGCTCTTCTGGTCGATGGTGACGCCGGGGAAATTGCCGGTGCGCTGGTTGGCGCCGGTGAGTTGGTTGAACAGGGTGGTCTTGCCGCTGTTGGGGTTGCCGGCCAGTGCGAAAATCATCCCGCCACCTCCACCAAAATCAGGTCGGCCTCCGCGCGCCGGATGGTCAGCTCGTACCCGCGCAGGTGAATTTGAAGGGGGTCGCCGAGGGGTGCCACTTTCTTCACCACCACCGCTGTCTTTGGGATGATGCCCATATCCAACAGGCGGAGGCGGAGTGCCCCCTCGCCCCTCACGGCGGTGATGGTTGCCGGCTTGCCGAGTGGCATATCGCTCAGTTTCATGGGTGCGTCCTTTCAGTGTTCTACTGAAGTTAGTTTACACTCACTAACTCGATTTGTCAAGGGGTTTTGGGAGATTTTTTTGGCCGGGTGACTCAGTAGCGGCACCCGGCAGCGGGTGCGGGTGACAGGAGCACCGCAGGCACGGGTGCACAGGTGCACGGGTGCACGGGCGCGGGGCGGCAACGGGGGGATTTGAGCTTGACAAGCGGGGGGAGCGGGGAGTATAATAAAAACAGCTAAAAACGGGTGGTGTCCCCTGTCGCGGCGGGGGCACGCGCCTGCTGGGCACACAGACAAGGGCAGGAGGCAGTATGGCAAAGAAAACCAAGACAACGCTGGTGGTGCTGGCGGCGGGGATGGGCAGCCGATTTGGCGGGCTCAAGCAAATGGAGCCTTTTGGTCCGGAGGGACAGACCATCATTGACTACTCGGTGTATGATGCGCGGGAGGCCGGGTTCGACCGGGCGGTCATCATCATTAAAAAGAGCATTGAAAAGGACTTTCGGGAGGGCCCGGGCAGGCGCATCGAAAAGATGATGGAGGTGCGGTATGCCTACCAGGAGTCCGACGCGCTGCCCGCCGGATTTTCGCCGCCGCCGGGGCGGCTCAAGCCCTACGGCACGGCGCACGCGGTGCTCTGTACCCGAGAGCTGGTGGACACACCCTTCTGCGTGGTCAACTCGGATGATTTTTACGGCAAGCAGTCCTACCGGCTGGTCCATGACTTTTTGGTCAGCGAGGAGGAGGCCTGTATCGCGGGCTATCGACTGGGCAATACCCTGACCGAGCACGGCACGGTCAACCGCGGCATCTGCTCGGTGGCGGGGGGCTATCTGACGGGGGTGGACGAGCGGCTGCACATCAGCCGGGACAGCGGGATCCCGCTCGATGCGCTGGTGTCCATGAACATGTGGGGGCTGCGCCCCGAGTTGTTTGTCCACCTGGAACAAGGTATGATCCGATACCTAAGGCATATGACCACGCCCGAAAAGGATGAGTTTTACCTGCCGATTTTCATTGATGAGATGATTCGGGCGGGCAAACTCCGCGTGCGGATGCTGGAAAGCGACGCCCGCTGGTACGGGGTGACCTACCAGGAGGATACGCCCGCGCTGAAGCAGGCCATCGCCGAGATGACGGCGATGGGTTGGTACCATTTCTGAGAGGTCGTCTTACCGAAGGGGTTCGTCCCGCGTATGAAGGAGGCAATGATGCGCCACATCATTGAGGTAAAAAACCTGAAAAAGTCGTACAAAGACGTGCGAGCCGTCAAAGACATTAGTTTCTATGCGGAGGAGGGGAAACTCTTTGCCTTCCTGGGGCCCAACGGCGCCGGCAAGTCCACCACCATTGATATCATCTGTACCTTTTTGCGGGCGGATGAGGGGGAGATTTTGGTCGACGGGCTGGTACTGGGGCAGCAGGATGACCAAATCCGCCGGAGCATCGGGGCGGTCTTTCAAGACGGGTTGCTGGACCAGCTGCTGACGGTGGAGGAGAACCTGCGGGTGCGGGGAAGCCTGTACGGTCTGCGGGGGGAGGCGCTGTCGAAGGCGGTGGCGGCCGCCCTGGAGCTGGTGGGGCTGCACGCGCTTGCCAAGCGCCCCTACGGCAAGCTGTCGGGCGGGCAGCGGCGGCGGTGCGATATCGCGCGGGCGCTGGTACATACCCCTAAAATTCTGTTTTTAGACGAGCCCACCACCGGGCTGGACCCGCAAACCCGCAAGGCGGTCTGGGACACCATCCTGACGCTGCAAAAGGAGCGGGGGATGACCGTGTTCCTGACCACCCACTACATGGAGGAGGCGGCGGACGCCGACTATGTCATTGTCATTGACGACGGGCGGATTGCCGCGAAAGGCACACCGGCGGAGCTGCGTGAAAACTACGCGAGCGACTGCCTGCTGCTGTCGGTGCGTGACCGGGAGGCGGTGAGCGCTCGGCTGGCCGAACGACAAGTTTTATTTACAGAAGTCGGGGGGCGTCTCAAGATCAAGCTGCCGGATACCAAATCCGCGCTGCCCCTGTTACGGCTGTGCGAGGATGAAATCGACAGCTTTGAGGTGCTCTCGGGCACCATGGACGACGCGTTTCTCGGCATTACGGGAAAGGAGATGCGGACATGAGGGCTTTTTGCAAACGAAACTTACTGGTGTTTTTCCGTGACCGACTGGCGATTTTCTTCTCGCTGCTCTCCACCTTCATCATCATCGGCCTGTATGTGCTGTTCTTGGGGGATGTGTGGACCTCCGGCTTTTCGGAATTTGGGAATATGCGGGAGGTCATGGACAACTGGATCATGGCGGGGCTCTTGGCGGTGACCTCGGTGACCACCACCATGGGCGCCTTTGGCGTGATGATTGGGGACAGGTCCCAAAAAATCATGAAGGATCTGTACTGCTCGCCCATCAGCCGTACCAAGCTGACGGGGGGATATGTCCTGAGCGCGTTCCTCATCGGGATGTGTCTGACCGGGGTGACGCTGGTGCTGGCACAGCTCTACATTGTCCTCTACGGCGGCTCTTGGCTCTCCCTGACGGCGCTGGTGCAGGTGGCGGGAATTGTGACGCTCACCACCTTTTCCAATACCGCCCTGGTCTTTTTTGCCGTCTCCTTTATCAGCAGTGAGTCCGCTTTTTCCACCATGAGCACCGTCATCGGCACACTCATCGGCTTTGTGACCGGCATTTACCTGCCGATCGGATCGTTGCCCGACGCGGTACAGTGGGTGGTCAAGTGCTTCCCGCCCTCGCACGGGGCGGCGCTGTTGCGCCGGGTGATGATGGCCGAGCCGCTCGAGCGGGTGGCTATCCCGGAAGAAGCGCTGCCGGCGATCAAGGAAACGCTCGGGGTGGAGTTTTATTTTGGGGAGCAGGCGATGGGGGTTTGGCCCAGTTTGCTGATTTTGCTCTGCTCGGGGGTGCTGTTCTTCGGGCTCTCTATTTGGAGTGTGAACCGGAAAAAGAAGGCTTGAGCGCCTCTCTCCACACAAAACGCCTGCCGTACGGCAGGCGTTTTGATTGGTGGGCATGGGGTACCGCCGATGTCGGCCGCACCGCGGGGTGGGTGGCGGGGCAGTGCCTGCGGGGATACTGCTTACTCTTTAAAAGCTCTGTTTTTCAGGATGACATCGTGGGAGCCGCCCTCCACGATACTGGTGGCGGACACACGGGTCACTTTGGCGTTCTTCTGAAGCTCGGGGATGCTCAGGACCCCCACGTTGCACATGGTGGAGCGGACTTTGTACAGACTCTTGCCCACGTTGTCGCGCAGGGAGCCGGCATACACCACATAGGAATCCACGCCCTCCTCAAAGGACAGTCCGGTGTTGTCGCCGCCCAGGTCGTACCGCTGCCAGTTGCGGGCGCGGTTGGAGCCCTCGCCCCAATATTCCTTGACATAGGTGCCGTTGAGCTGGGCCTTGGGGGTGGGGCTTTCGTCAAAGCGGGCAAAATACCTGCCCAGCATCAAAAAGTCCGCGCCCATGGCCAACGCCAGCGTCATATGGTAGTCATGGACAATGCCGCCGTCCGAACAGAGGGGAATGTAGATACCGGTTTCCTTGAAGTACTCGTCCCTGGCCGCCGCGACGTCAATGACCGCGCTGGCTTGTCCGCGGCCGATGCCCTTCTGCTCGCGGGTGATGCAGATGGACCCGCCGCCGATGCCGACCTTGACGAAATCCGCTCCGGCCCGCGCCAAAAACAGAAAGCCCTCCCTGTCCACCACATTGCCCGCGCCGACCTTCACCGAGTCGCCGTAGCGCTCGCGGATGAAAGCGATGGTTTTGGCCTGCCAGGCGGTATAACCCTCGGAGGAGTCGATACAAAGGACATCCGCCCCTGCCTCCACCAGCGCGGGCACCCGCTGCGCATAGTCGCGGGTATTGATGCCCGCGCCGACCATGTAGCGCTTCTCCAGGTCGAGCAACTCCTGGGGATTGCTCTTGTGGGAATCGTAGTCCTTGCGGAACACCAGGTAGCACAGCCGTCCCGCCTCGTCCACCAAGGGCAGGGAGTTCAGCTTGTGGTCCCAGATGATATCGTTGGCGACCTTCAGCGTGGTGGTGGCGGCGGGGGCGGTGACCAGCTTGTCAATCGGGGTCATGAACTCCGACACGGGCAGGTCGGTTGCCATGCGGCTGACGCGGTAGTCCCGGCTGGTGACAATCCCGAGCAGGCGGCCGTTCGGGGAGCCGTCGTCGGTCACGGCGATGGTGTTGTGCCCTTTCTGCCGGACCAGGTCCAGCACATCCGCTAAGGTGTGGTGCGGGGTGAGGTTGGAGTCGCTGACCACAAAGCCGGCCTTGTAATTTTTCGCACGGGCGACCATGGCTGCCTCGTTTTCCACCGACTGAGAGCAGTAGATGAAGGAAAGTCCCCCTTCCTTCGCCAATGCGACCGCCATTTTGTCGTCGGAGACCGACTGCATGATCGCCGAGACCAGCGGAATGTTGAGCTGCAACGGACAGTCCTCCTCCCCTTTTCGATACTTGACCAGGGGGGTTTGCAGCGATACAGCGGCGGGGACACAGTCTTCCGATGTGTAGCCCGGTATCAACAGGTACTCGCTGAAGGTATGCGAGGTTGCATCCAAAATTATAGCCATGTTGTTCACCCCGTTCTTTTGATTAGCAGTATTATACCATGCGCCGGCGCATCATGCAAGATGTTTGGCGCAAAAAGAGGGGGCCCGCCTGTCGGCGGCCGACAAGTCGGCGGACGGCGCGACGGCGGACGGCGCGACGGCGGACGGGCGGGCGAGTGGTTGGCGGGAGTGGGCGGTGCGCTCAAAGTTCGATGAGTATGTAATCGCCCTCGCGGGTTTGGGCTTCCAGGAGGCAGAGCCGCCGGTGCATTTTTTTGAGGCGCTTGATTTCCTTCATCAAAACCGTCATGTCGGCGGGGGTGAGGGCGGGGGTTTGCCCGGAGAACCGTTTGTGGAGCCGGGCGGCACTCAGACGGTTGAGCAGCAGGGCGGTGGGGAGGGTGATGCCCCGCATGCGCTTGCCGGCTTCTTTTAGCTTGATGGTCATCTCAGTCCACAAAAATGTCCACCGTGTCGCCGTCGGCGGACACTGCCTCTGCCAGCTGCCCCAGTATGCCGCGCTCCGCCATCTGAATCAGCCGTCCGAAATCAATGCTTTGCAGGGCGGCGTTGCCGGCTACGGGGGGGAGCTTCATGCCCATCCCGAGCGCCATTTTCACCAGCGGCAGGGGCAGGTTGACCCGGAGTTTGTCGCCGTCTGCCGACAGGACGCGGATGCGGAACACCAGCTCGTCCGGGTGCTTATGCGTGGGGGCGGGCGCCGGGTCGGTGTCAAGCAGGCTGTCTGCCGACACGCCAAGTACCTGTGCCAGCCGGGCAAACAGCGAAAGCTCCGGAGCACTCCGGTCAGACTCCCACTCGGAAAGTATCCGGGGGCTGACCCCTATCTGTTCGGACAGTTCCTCCCGGGTATACCCTTTCTCCCGTCTCTTTTGGGCGAGCCGCTGACCAAGGGTCACTTTCATGGGGTTCTCCTTTATGTATCGGGGTGGTGACTTCACTTCATTGTACCACCCGCCGGAGGTTCTGTAAAGGGATTTGAGGGGTTGTCCTTCGTGTTAATTGTAACTAATAGTTGTCTTTTTTGGCAATGGCGGCAAGTCCTTCCCGGGCAGGAAAAAGCCGGGTCACAGGAAAGCGAGCAACTTGCCGATAAAATCCTTTTGCAGTGCCAGCAGCTCGTCTGCCAGGCGCACGCTGTGCTCGGAGGCTTCCTTGTACCGGTTCTTGGTTTGGGACAGGGTCTTGACGGTGGTGTTGCAGTGATGCAGCAGGCACTCGGCGATCCGGGCGGGACCAGGCCGGAGGGTGAGCCGACACAGAGTGTACGCTTTGAGCAGGGCGTCTGCCACGGGGCAGGCGGGGTCCCCCTTGCCCAGGCCCCGCAGCATCTGCCGGCACTCGTCGTCAATGCCGACATGCCGGCTACTAAATGCCAGGACCATGTCCCGCAGCTTCTCCTGCTTGATAGCGCCCTTCATGGTCGCGGCCCGAATCGCGGTGCGGCGACAGCGCGTATGGCACGCCTGCAAGAGCTTCATGGTGTCTTCCATGAAAAACCCCCCTTGTTTTTGAGCTTAGGATGCCCAAAAACAGGGGGGGTATGCGGGTCCCGCCGAACAGGAGAAGGGGACCGCGGCCGTCCGATGGCGGTTAGTCGTTGGCGGCGGCCGTCTGGCGGCGGCCGTCTGACGGCGATTAGTCGTTGACGGCGGGGTCCTTCCTTTGGCGGGCACGGCGGATGGCCTTGTACAGCTCCACAAACGGAATGACGGTCAGGGCGATGCCCAGGGCAATCAGGTACTCGCTGAATTTGATGGCGGTGAACCGGAAAGCGTTGTTCAAAACCGGCACATAGATGACGGCGGTGGTGAGGATAAAGGAAAGTGCCATGGCGCCCCACAAAAACACGTTTTGCCGCTTGATGGTGAAAATCGACTGCAGACGGGAGCGCAGGTTGAAGGAGTGGAAAATTTCCGCCATGGACAGGGTGAGAAACGCCATGGTGGTGCCGTGCTCGGAGTCGGTGAAGCGCAGATTGCCAAGCTCAAAGAAGTGCCCGACGGCATAGGCGATAAAGGTAATCAGCCCGACATAGGCGCCGTGGATCACAATGTCCTGCAGCATACGCCCGGCGAACACGCCCTCTCGCGGGTTGCGCGGGGGGCGGCGCATGATGTCCCCCTCGGGTTGCTCCATGCCCAGCGCCACTGCGGGGATGCTGTCGGTGATCAGGTTGATCCACAGCAGGTGCACCGGTCGGAGGATGGAAAAGCCGATCATGGTGGCGGCAAAGATGACCAGTACCTCGGACAGGTTGGACGCCAGCAGGAACTGGATGGTCTTGCGGATGTTGTCATAAATGCGGCGGCCCTCCTCCACCGCGGAAACGATGGTGGCGAAGTTGTCGTCCGCCAGGACCATGTCGGCGACATTCTTGGTGACGTCGGTCCCGGTGATGCCCATGCCCACGCCGATGTCCGCGCTCTTGATGGAGGGGGCGTCGTTGACCCCGTCCCCGGTCATGGCGGTGACCTCGCCGCGCGCGCGCCAGGCACGGACAATGCGGACTTTGTGCTCGGGCTGGACCCGGGCATAGACGGCATACCGCCCGATATCGCGAGCGAGGTCCTCCTCGCTGATGTCGTCAAGCTGTGCACCGGTAATCGCCTCGGCGGGGTCGGTGATGATGCCCAGCTCCAGCGCGATCGCCACGGCGGTGTCCCGGTGGTCGCCGGTGATCATGACGGGGCGGATGCCGGCGGTGCGGCACTTGTCGATGGCCGCCTTGACCTCGGGGCGGACCGGGTCGATCATACCGACCAGTCCGATGAAGCAAAGGTCCC
>Ga0265293_10006038_pt1 | contig 19701 bp, 10 predicted proteins | sample Munlanlewell138R_FD_192505 | JGI IMG/M metagenome (GOLD analysis project Ga0265293, IMG submission 192505) | Leachate microbial communities from a municipal landfill in Southern Ontario, Canada - Leachate well 138R | ecosystem: Engineered > Solid waste > Landfill > Unclassified | place: Canada... | reverse complement strand
AAAGTATGACGTTTATTCTCTAATATATTTTTTTTTACCTCTTTTTAACTTTATTTTCTTTCATTAAATATTAATATTTAATTTAGTTATAAGATTGATTTTCAAATGGCAATTATCATTTTTTTACTCATACCGATAAATTATATTTTTATATTAACATAATGTTAACTAATTTTACATTTTGAAATTGAACCTAATTGAAAATGATTGATTACAATAATATTGAATATAAAGTACCATTGTTATATTTGATGGCAAGTATCATTTGGATAATGTTCAGCGACTATCTGCTCTTCAATAATATCGCTGGTCCGGAAAACGCTAAACTAATATCAATAATTAAAGGGTTATTTTTTGTATCCGCAACATCATTGGGCATATATTACGTAATCAAAAAGGATGTAATCTCAATTCGCAAAGCGAACGAACAATTAGCAATATCAAGCTCTTACTACTACTCACTTTTTGAAAACAGTCACACAGCATCTATGTTACTCGAGCCTGATACTTATAAAATTATGGATGTTAATAATGCGGCAGTTCAGTTGTACGGATATAATTACGATACATTCAAAGGTATGTATCTTCATGATTTGAATTATTACGGCAAAGATAATCCGCCAGAAAAGCAACAAATCAATCATGTTAGTGACAGAAATTATTTCAAAACAACACATAAAACAGCATTTGAAAATATAATAGAAGTTGAAATATATATAGGTGATATAAAGCTTGATAAACAAATCCAGAAGTTAGCGGTCATTAATAATATCACAGAAAAATTACTTACAGAAAATGCACTCAAAGTAAGTGAAATGAGATATAAAAAATTGGTTGAAAATATTCCTGATGTATTCTATGTTTATTCCAATAAAAAAGGTCTCATTTATATTTCACCACAGATTTTAAACTTAATTGGATATTATCCAAGCAAAACAGACACACTTTCTGATGTAATTTATACACATGTGTTCTTTGAGGATAAATCAAAATTCCAAAGCTTTAGGAAAAGGGTATTTGATTACAGCGAATTAGGTGAGACAAGTTATAGAATCAATGATGCTTCCAAAAATATGCGGTGGATACTTGACAGAGTATTCCTTGTTAGCCATACAGACGATGACATTGTAATCGAAGGAGTATTATCTGATATTACTGAAAAAACAAAACTTATTGATGAACTTACCAATGCACATGCTAAAATCAATGAAAGCTTAAAACTTAAAAATGTAATATTATCCAACTTGAATCACGAGTTACGAACACCTTTAAACGGCATAATTGGCTTTAGTAAGCTAATACAAAGGTCTCTCAAAGACGATGAGAATTATGACTTTATAGAACTTGTACTTGAATCAGCATACAGATTAAACAATACCTTAGACTCAATTCTTACATTAAACGAAATTGAAGCCGGACACAGAACTCTATATTATGAAGAAACCAGTGTGAAGGAATTTCTCGGATACATATATGAATCGAACAAAAATTTAGTCGGCAAGAAAAATTTAATATTTGAGATTGACATCAAAGATGATATAAAGCTCTTCACTGACCTTAGCATATTGAGTCAAATCCTGTTTAATCTTATTGATAATGCCGTGAAATTTACCGAAAGCGGAGGTATAAAATTAAGAGGAGAGTTTATTTCCAAAAATGGAATGTGGATATGTTTCTCTGTCATTGATACCGGTGTTGGTATCGCAGAAGAGCACATTTCAATTGTATTCGAGGCATTCAGACAAGCAAGTGAAGGAATTAACAGACATTTTGAAGGAATGGGTATTGGTTTGACTATCTGTCTAAAACTAATTAACATACTTAACGGTAAAATTGAGGTAGATAGAAATCATAATCAAGGAAGCACTTTCAAAGTATATATTCCTTTCAAAGTACCGGATTTACATAAACATTAAACACCTCTTTTGTTAGGCGACCAAATATACTTATGCAACTGTATCTGCATCCTTACCGGCAAATTATCATGTAATATCCACTCAGCTAAATCAATATATTCTAATCTTCCGAATACAGGCGACAAGAGTATATTTTCAACTTTTGACGATAAATCATTATCAAGGATAAATTTCTTAGCCCACTCATAGTCTTCTTTTGAATCTACAACAAACTTAATCTCATCTTGTTTTGTTAGATATGCCAAGTTTTCAAGATTATTCTTTTTGTGCATTTTCGAGCCCGGTGTCTTAACATCAATAATTTTTATTACTTCCTTTGGAATGTCTTTTACAGAAATATAACCTGCTGTTTCAATCGCTACAATATAATTATTTTTAATATAATAATCCATCAATTCGATTATACCTGCTTGCTCAAGGGGTTCGCCTCCTGTAAATTCAATGAAATTACACTTGTATTGACGAACCTTTGATACTATATCTTCACCGCTCATCAAATCGCCATCATTATCAAATTCTAAGGCATAAGGAGTGTCACACCAAGAGCATCGTAAGCGACAACCCTGAAATCGTACGAAAATACACGGCAAGCCTGCTCTACTACCTTCGCCTTGTATCGAATAGAATATCTCTGAAACCCTGAACGATTTATTACTAATTTCCTGCAAACTAAGACCTCCTCTTCAATGAAGCAATTGATTCAATATGGTATGTTTGCGGGAACATGTCCACCGGTTGTACTGTCTCTACTGAGTACTTTTCGTAAAGCAAGTTGCAATCTCTTGCCTGTGTTGCAGGATTACAACTGACATATACTATTCTTTCGGGAGCAATTTCAAGCAAATGCTCAATCAGATTAGGGCTGATACCTGACCTCGGCGGGTCTAATATAATTATATCCGGCTTTTCAAGACTATTTAATAAGTCGGGAATCTTCTTGTTATGTAAATCGGCTTGGAAAAATTCAACATTAGAGATTTGGTTAATCCTTGCATTCTTGCGAGCATCCTCAACAGAGGATTCAACTAGTTCAATTCCGGTAATCTTCTTCACGTATCTCGATGCCGGCAAAGTAATTGACCCTGTTCCGCAATATAAGTCCCATACTACATCATCGCTTTTGAGTTTGCATGTCTCAATAATAGCATTGATAAACTTATTCAACTGGTATGAATTGGTTTGAAAAAATGAAAAAGGAGATATTTGAAACTTAACACCCAATATATCTTCTGTCAAGAATCCATTACCGCTGATAACTTCATAGCTTGATATGTCAACAGGATTTTTTGATTCGTTAATAGCATGGATTACGTTTGTAACTCCCGTAAACATTCGTGAGAATTCATTCTTGTACCATTCAAGGAATTGTTCTTCATTTGACGATTCAGGTTTTTTCGTCATAAGTATTGTCATGAATTCATCACTATATAAAGAATATCTGATAATAAGTCCTCGCACAAATCCGCTATGGTCATGAACGTTATACGGTTTTACTTTGTAATCGAGAGAATAAAATCTGACAGCATTCATTATTTCATTTGCATAATCATGCTGAATACTGCAATTCTTTATATCAATAATTCGGTCATATCTACCCGGCAAATGAAGTCCAAATGCAAAGTCTCTGTCACGAATTGGGAGTCCTGAATTAATTTCTTCTGTTGACAGCCATCTGGATGCACCGAATGAAAATTCCATTTTATTACGATAATTAAATTCATTCTCAACAGCGATTATCGGCAGATGTTCAGCATCATGAATTTTGCCGATTCTTTCAAAAACATCTTTAACATTGACTGACTTCCATTCAAGTTGTTTATCATAAGTCATATTCTGACGCGAGCATCCGCCGCAGGTACCGAAATGCTTACACAATGGAGTTATTCTATCCTTAGACTCAACGAGTATCTTTTCTACTCTTGCTTCATAGAATTTTTTTCTGTTCTTTTTAATTGATGCGAGAATTCTATCACCCGGGACTGTATATTTCGTAAATACCACTTTTTCGTTATATTTAGATATACAAACACCTTCAAATCCTGCAGCAATAACATCCAGTTCAACAAGCTCAGACTTGTTTGATTTATTCATAATATCAAATTATCCTAATTGTCCAAACTACGAGTAATAGCCTCATAAATTGAGTTTACAGGTAAGTGGTCCATGCAGAAATATTCATCGTGAGTGCATTTTGGACTGAAGAAGCAATGACATTCAACCTTAGGCATGACAATTTCGCCACGACCATAAAGTTCAAATTCTGCCGGATTGAAAATATTATTCATCAGAATTAGCGGTTTTTTAAGACCGACAGCAATATGCATTCCCATTGTAACAGCCGAAACGATGACATCGCATTGATTCATCAATGAAATAAAAACAGACAAAGAGAAGTATCCCGGATAAAACGCACCTGTTTTCTCGGAAAGATAAGTATTTTTTTCATCTTCCTGTTCTCCACCTAGCAGCATGGGGAAATATCCAGCATTCTTTAATTTTTTAATCAGTTCTATCCAATTATCGTCTGACCACAAACGCGAAATCCATCTGGCACCGCACCCGGTATTCAAGCCAATGATTTTCTTACCATTATTCAATAAATCCCATTTGATGGAAGTATCACAATCAAGAATATACTCTTCACCGTTGAATTCAAATCCGCAAATATTAAATATTTCTTGAGGATAGGTAAGGGTATTAGCTTTATTTACATCATCGAACAAACCTGTAATGAACTTAGGCTCGGCTGTTTGATTAACAGGAGCAGGTACACCATTTTCTAAAGTATAACCAAAACTAACATCAGCATTTATATTTTTCATAAGAGCACATGCTTGCAAATCCTTATCGAGATTAACAGCAATGTCAAATTTTACACTTTTTAATATTTCTATGCCTTCAACATCATAACTAAATATTCTATCAACAACTGAGGGTACTATATCGGGTGTATAAGTTATCCACCAGATTTTCTTTGTCGGGTATTTTTGTTTAAAGACATGCAAGAGCGGAGTAGTTCTGATAACATCTCCGATAGCTCCAAGTTTGATAATAAGAATGATCCCGTCGGTTTTATCGTATTCAGGACAATCCGAACAATGATAACCATGGTTTTTATGTGGCTTACAAGGTACTGAACCTACAAAATGCCTGCAATCGGATTTGTAAACTTCTTGAGAATTCACCATTATAATAATTTGTTTCCTTTTTTAGAAAAATTACATATTGTACTGAAGGCTTATATAAACTTGTAGAATGTTAACCATACTTTCACCGGTTTCAAGAAGAGCAAGTGGGGTTAGTAGTTCACCGCGAGCATCATCTCTTCCAATAAGATTTAATGAACCGATGGAAACACCGGTATTAACAAAAAAGTTTTGTCTTAATCTACCTTCTACTCCAATCAACTTTACGGTACCACCAAGTCTTAATGCTGCATCTTTAGACGGTAATTTCTTTGTTTGACTGAATTGTGGCAGTTCAAGATAATCTTCGTAAATTTCAGCACCAATATTGTGAAATGACGATAATAATATATTTATTCCGGAATATAATTTAGCATTTGCGAAGTCTAAGTCAGCCCAAACATATTCAGCACCAAATCCTAAGGAAGCTATATTTATATCGTGTGTAAGATAATGAACAATTTTAGAATTTATGACTACTCTTTCCTTACCTCCGAAGAACAAATAATCAATATTTCCTTGGAACCGCAGATTAGGCATTTCTTCAATAATATAAGTTGTCTTTAGTCGCAGACCGGGCTGTGTATATTTAAAACTTCCGCCGGTTACTGCATCTTGTGATGTGTTAGTGGCAACCATCGGCTTTTTAGCAGGATTGTCTCCAAGTATATCTGTTGTTACAACTCCAAAAGCAAAATTAATTTTTGATTGCAATTGTGCATATATATTATTGTGCGCTGACAAAAGTACTATCGTAGCTACAGCCATATAAAATATTTTCATAGATTTCATATAGGTTCCGTTTTGTGATTTTCCAATATTGTAATGACAATTAAATAAAGATTTTGTTTCATTAAAGAATCAAATTATTTCTTTAATACTATATTTGTTTTGATTTGTAAGCATAAAGTTCTTTATTATCATCTCGCCAATTAAGCCCATAGATATGAACTGGATACCGACTATTATCAATGCAACTCCAAATAAAGCCAGGGGTCTATTGCTCAGATAAGTTAAACCCATTACCCACTCATAAGTTAGATACAAATTAATAATAAGTCCGACGAAAGTAAGCAGGAAACCAACTGAGCCAAAGAAATGCAATGGTCTTTTAAAATACTTTGTTGTAAATAAAACTGTCAATAAATCGAGGAATCCGTACATAAATCTTGATACACCGAATTTCGACTTGCCGTATCTTCTGGGATGATGTTTTACAGGTATTTCTGTGACTTTAAAACCTTCCCAAAATGCAAGTGAAGGAATATATCTGTGCATTTCACCGTAAATTTTTACTGTTTTTACCACTGTTTTTCTATATGCTTTAAGACCGCAATTGAAATCATGAAGTTTAATACCGCTAACAGCAGATGTCACTGAATTAAACAGTTTACTCGGCAAAGTTTTAGAAATGGGATCATACCTTTTTTTCTTCCATCCGGAAACCAAGTCATAACCTTCGTGTATTTTGTCAATCAAATTTGATATTTCTGTAGGGTCATCCTGCAAATCTGCATCCATAGTGATTACTATATTCCCTACTGCTTTAGCAAATGCTACTGATAAAGCTGCACTTTTCCCGTAATTACGGCGGAATCTGATACATTTGAACCTTTTATTCCGCTTATTGATTTGTTTAATCATATCAAACGAATCATCGGTTGAGCCATCATCCACAAATATCACCTCCCACCTGCCCTTCGACAACTTTGTCAATTCTTCCTCCAGCAATAGAGAAAGCTCAGGCAATGAATCTGCTTCATTTAGAAGAGGAATAACCACAGATATATCAATTTTTGCATCTCTGAATGTCTTTCGACTTTCTGTATTGATATTCTGCTTATTATCTTCAGAATGGATATCCTTATTTGGTATATATTTCTTTCCTGCCGGCTTGATATTGTTATGGTTTCGTATTTTTTGCGGTTTTTCACTCATACTTTATTTCCTACTTCTTCAATATCTTTCTTACGATTACCTTATCTTCAGAAAATAATTTCAGAAAATACAGACCCGGAGCAAGGCTTGAAACATCAATTTTATTATTATATTTACCATTAAGCAATTCAATTCCGTTAATATTTGCAAGTGAATAATGGCTGAAATAATATGAATCACTTAAATTGACTATATTTTCTACGGGGTTAGGGTAAGTAAGAAGCTCAGAATAATTTTGATCATCAACAGAAGTTATGCCAAGATTATAATATACATGGAGATTCAAAGTCTGCACACTTTCGTGATCCCATTCCAATGATTCTACCTCTTTCATATCAACTTTCATCAGGAATCCGTTCATTGGGTCAGTAATAAATATTGAATCAATCATATCAGGAATACTGGATTTATTCCAATTCAACAACAATTTTTTTCCTTGACCGTAGCGAAAAATCAATTTATAAGCCACATACAATTGAGAATCCCCGACCGGATAATGTCTCAAATCTTTATTTGTCCATATCCTGTCATAATATTTAGAGCTGTCGGGTTCAATTAAAGTAGAATCAATGAATTCAAAAGCAAAATGAAAACCAACAAATGAAGGGGGAGGAAGATTTAACTCTCCGAGTCCTGTGTCAAGGACATCAGTTGCATCAGGCGATATCCCAAAAGAAGTATTGTAATTTGTATGATTGCCAATATCATTTGTGGCATTTATGTTGATTTCTACCGTTTGACGAGAGTAAACCGACACAAATGACACAATAAAAACAATCATAATAATAAGATATTTCATTTTGTGCTCCTAATTTATATTAAAAACGGGCAACCCGGAATAACCTTGCTGCCCGTTCTGAAATATTCAGATACTTATTTCATTATCTGACAACATTAATTTTAACGACTGCATTATTTGCACCTGATTGTACCTTAAGCATATAATTGCCCGGATTGATACCTTTGAGTGAAACTGTTTCGGTATAGCTGCCTTTAGTTTTGAATTCGTTAACAAATTCAGCAACTTCATTACCTAAAACATCAAATAATTTAACAGTTACATAATCATTTTCAACAATGTTGAAATTGATATTTGTAAAGTCGTTAGCAGGAACCGGATAAGCACTCACAGAGAATATACCATCAGTAAGACCTTGTTTCAATACTTTTACACTGCCTGCAGCAAGTTCATCAATGCGAACAACTTCACTTGAACCGGCTTTAATAGAACCAATATAAGCATTAGTTGCGGCATCATAGAAAGTGTAATCAGCATCAGCATTATTGATTGTAAGCGAAACAGGGAAAGTAACGCCTTGTAAATGCATTACTGACTCATCAGTATTAGCAATGTAAGCATTGTTATTAAATCTTACGTCAAACATGTCGGGTGAGAAAACCGGAGGCAATTCAAAGAATTCAGTGTTTACGTTAGCATTAGCAAAGTAAACTTCTTTTGAATTTTGAGCATTATCGTTAACAAGAACTTTTGTTGAGCGAGCAATGATGTCTTGCTTAGTATTAGCTACTTCACTGATACTCAATTTGTCCTTAACTTCACGTAAGCCATAGTATCCATCGCTTGATACTTTAATCCAGTATGCAAATCCGGGGATGAGGTTAGATACTTCATAGTAACCTCTACCTGTTTTATATGCGTAAGCACCGTAGGATTTAGTATATGAAAGAACCGGAAGTTGATTATTATCGGCAGCTTCAAAAGCAATACCATTAATACTTGTCGGAACTGATAATGCACCTACAAGATTCCATCCACCGTTGAACTGATTGAATCCGGGATCAGGGATATCACCAGCCCATACTCTGATATTGTTCTTTGATTTAGTAATCGTACGCTCGTAAGCACCTGCAAAGATTGTATCAACTATTGAAGAATATTTAACGAAGTAACCTTCACCAAATTTCAAGATGTTTCTTTGCTGATATTGGCTATTTACAAATGCCCATGGAATATTGATAGCATTCTTATAAACAACATCATAAGTTGAGTTCGTCGGAGCAAGCGGCATTGAGAGTAAGTTCCAACCGCGTTTGATAATCGGGTTACCGAATTCATCAACGAATTTGAGAACGTGAGGCAGAGTATATTCAATTCTGAATGAACGAACGTTACGGTCAGTAATGGTAATCGAACGGACATTATCATTAATTTTTGTAGCTTCTCTCATATTTGTTGCTTGAAGTTCTTCACCATTGACAACTTGTCTTATAAACAGTTGAGCACCTTGCGGGAAATCATTTACATCCCACTCTACTGTGATGGGATATGCATTATCCGGATTGTAGAAACGGCATTCATAGATATGTGAATTTTGTCCTTTATCGAGATTGTAAGCACGAATATCACGTGATACTGTTCTTGGTGCAGCCATATTTGGAGCTATATCACGGAAACCGAAAGGAATAACTTCCTGTAGTGCCGGATCAACAGGGAACCAACGAGCATCAAACGCAGTATTTGATAGTGGAGTATTCCATGCCAATTCGCCATAAAGATTGTCAACGCCGTCTGTTGCACGTGTACCTGTTCCGAAGACGAGCTTCTTAGTTTGACCAACAGCACCGGATGAATTTCTTAATGTAATGTTAATACCACCAGGCTGACCGGGAGCTTTGTTCCAATCAGGTTCGTAAGGATTCTTCATATAAATGAACATTACTTGAACTCTAACCGGTGAAGCTTTAGCAAAATCTGATTTGATGGTAATATAACCAACATGAATACCATGTGGTTCACCTGATATTGCAGGGAGTCTATTAGGATCACATTCGATACGTATGTATATATCACCGTCATCTTGTGTTGGTTTCAACATAGGATCCAATTCAGCACCTAAGATTGAGTTATCAAGATACGATGCATATCCGTATCTGCCTTGGTTACCCGGCAAATTGAAAGTACGATTTACATTAAGTTCGTCCTTTCTCATTTCGAGCCATGGTGAATCTGATTCAAACCAGATATTCTGTAGTCTTGATTTAGATGTAGCATTTGATATTTTCATTCTTGCTATACCGAATTGTTCAGGTGAGTTATCATCAACTAAAACAATACCGGGTAACTTGAATAAAGTAGCAGCTGCTTCAGCAGTACCATCGTTTTCAAAAACGTCGTCAGTTATTGAGGCAACTCTTATTACCGGTATATCATCAGTTATTTTCAATGTTATTACACCCGGATATACAGGTTCAGCATTGAACATTGAAGGATCAGACAATGGTCCCGGAAGTAGAGTAGCATTTTCATCTTCTGATGTTGGCGCATTGTTCATACCATCAAGATAATAATCGGGATAGAATAAATCACCATCAAGTCTTCCGCGATTGTTACCGATTATTGACCTTGAATAATGGTCAAGATAAGTATTTACGTCATAGTCTGTAAAACCTAACCAAAGGTTATCTTTAGCAATGTTTAAATCGTTATAAACAACATTACGGTTGTCAATGTAAATCGGAGTTGTCTGTATTCTTGAGAACTCTGAGTCTTGCGGTTTTCTTTCGGCAATAACTCTAAATCTAACATAGAAAAGAACCTTGAATTCTTCTACGTCCAAGTCAGTGTTAGGAAGTTGAGTACCCATTGATACACCATTGAAGGTGACTCTTCTACCGTCGAGATTATCTCTTGTGTCAGACCATTTCCCCGGGTTGATGTAGTACCAGTAATAATCATCTTCTTCGTCTTCCGAATCAATGTAAAACTGTTGTGCCAGGGGTTCATAACCCGGGTCAATATAAACAGAATTTACAGTTTCGACACCAACATACTTGACAGCTTTGTCATTGTAGAACAATGAGAAGCTGAAGCTTTTAATTGGATCAACTGTAAACAGTGAAACACCTTGGGCGTTTTTGTAACTGTACCAGTTATTTGTAATAAAAACAGGCATCAAGAATTCTCTTGCGCCGGAAACAGTAGGCGGAACCCATATCCTGCCATCCGGATAGAAGTCAGTATCATAGGAGTTTGTAACTCCTGTCAAACTAAGCCTTGGAGCGATCGGACGAGTAAATTGGGAATAAACTTCATTGGTAACCACGAGCATAAAAGCTACGACAAGTGTTAGCCCGAAGTACTTCCTAAAACTGCGTAAACCTCCTAATAGTTTCATCATGAACCTCTTATAATATGAAAACAATTAATTATATATTATTATTGATTTATTTACAAATTTATTACCGTAGTTCAAACGCAACAAATATAATCCATTATTGAAATTACTTGTATTCAAGCTGTATTCAGTTTGATTCAAATAATTCGAATTGAATATTTTTTGTCCGTTTATATTATACATTTCAATACTATTTAACAATAGATTATCATGATTGATAATATCAATCTTTCCTGTCGAAAAGAAAATATCAATTAAATCATCTTCTCTTATTTCGACTACATCAACAGTTGAATCAGAAACCTTTTTCAAACTAGTAACATCAATAATTGAACTTTTAAAATCAGAATAACAATTACAATTACCGAAGTCAAGCGGTTGAAATCTTACTATTGAACTCACATTGACAGTATCTTTGTAAATCTCTGATAAATTTATTCTTAAAGTAGGCTCGCCGTCAGGTGCTCCGAATAAATTTAATTTAACTAACATACTGTCATTACTGATTTTATAATAATCAGACACAGTCACATACTCATGAACCGATTCAACAGATTCAATATCAAAGAACAAGTCATTCAGATTTGTTATCAAAATTGATAATTCATCTAAATCATCATAGGGATTGATATTGAGAGAGACATTTACTGCCTGAACAGAAACACTGTCAAACAATAAATTATTTCTGTCAATATCAAGCTCGACTATTTTCTCATCATCAATAATTTTAACAGGACCGACTGATAATACGCTATCAATCGAATATTCCTTATTATAATCATCCGTTAGGTCACAATCAATAATCTTAAATTCTACCGGCTCGGCACAATCATCAGTTAATCTTCCTACAAAACCTATTAATTCACGATTACCTGCAAAAGGATTCGGGTCTATAAAAGCATAAGCTCTTATAAATCCAACTTCTTCAACTAAACTTACATTTCGATATTTAGTATATTCTGCCATAGTATTTTGATAAACTGCACCTGTAAATTTGAACCTTAAAGTATCGTATTCGACTAGAAATTCGTAAGCGAACAAGGAATCACTAATAGCAACATCACCAATTCCTATAGTAATAAGAATATCCTTATCTTGCAAAGAACCGCATACTTTAGTATTAAAATGATTTGTCATTTTAACATGAGAAACGTTTGCTAAATTAATCCGGTAGCCGGCGATAAGAATTACCGCCGACAACCAGAATAATATGTTTAGTTTCTGTAACATTATTTAGTAACAATAACCTTACCTGAAACATTCAAGCCATTACCGCTTAATCTGTAAACATACATACCGTCAGTCAAACTTTGACCTGACATGCTTTTTACATCCCAGTTGAAGATATGACTTCCGGATTTCATTTCACCCTCAGTAATCTGAGCAACTTCATTACCTTGCATGTCATAAACAGAAAGCTGATAGTAACCGTCATTATTTACATTAACAGTGAATGCAGCGTGTTGCGAAATAATATTAGGATATACACTTATTACATTATTAGCAACTTCATCAATTTCAGTTTTAGTAATTATACTAATATCGGCAACCGGCTTGTCATTGAATCTTACATCAGAAACAATGATTGACTCTGAATTAGAAACCACTTTAAGTATAACAACCGGGTTATTAGCATCAAACTCACCTTGACCTGAAATAACGACTCTGTTTTCACTAGAATTAACAAACATTTGATTATTATCGGTTTCATTTTTAACAACGTCAATAATTCTACCGTTAATTTCAAATTTAGTACTAAGTGGACCTGCATAATCGGCATTTACGTAAACAGGAATTTGATATTCTGAATTTCCAAGAGCAATGACATCTCCGAATTTCAAATTATCAGCTTGTTCATTTATCGGCAATTTACCCCACTGAACAGTCGTATCAAGTATCCAAGGAAGTTCAGGAACTCTGCCGGCCATATATGCAAGGATATAAGCAGCATCATGTTCATTTGCTTCGAATAGTACCTGTTTAACAGAGCTTATTTCATTTGGTAAATCATCAGTAAATACTTTGCTTTTTCTTTTAATGCTTACTTTCGAGCCGTCACTGGCGAAGTAATATCTACCATTATGGTTTACGTCAGCATGGTAAGCTTGGCGCCTACGAACCGGGTCTAAAGGAATTTCAGAAGCTACTGATTTCATGATGAGTCTAACATCATTAACAGTAACGAATCTGCTTTGAGGCATACCAAAATGTTTGTTACCACGAGCTTTGGAGAAGTCAACATCACCATCACCCCACCATTCAGCTACATTAAATACTGAAGAAGCAGAGAAGAGGATTCTTTTATCTGATCCGCCGGATGGCTGCCAAGTAACAGTTTTTGTTTCGAGTGTAGAGGCAAGGTCCATATCTTGATTATAGTATAAACCATTCAAAAAGTCAGCACCTTCACCAACGATTTTACCTTCGCCTTTTATACCAATAACACTACCGTTAGTAATAACTCTGGTATCTTGTATATCTGAACGATGTGGAGGAGGACCTACAGTACCATAAGCAAATTCGATATCACCTTGGTAAGAGAAGTCATCTAAAGATTCGTACAATCTCAATTGGAAATTACCAACGCTTGACAGCACGTCTTCACCGTTTAGATTATAGTTAATATTCAAATCTTTCCATTGAACAACGAAAACATTTTGAATTCTTCCGTCATCATGTTCAATTTGTTCTAATTTGTATGAAATACGTGAAATTACAAAACCATTTTGGAAAAAGTCTGTCGAGTCACGTAAAAAGTGGTCACCCCAGAAAGGAGCAATAACGTTAACAGGATAATTATTCGCATCAAGGAACAATCCATTAACATTTTTTACTGGAAGGAAAGGTGGCGGCGACAAAGTAATATAGCCGTTGACACCGATCCAACATTGATTGAATACTTCACCGTTCATCTCGAAATCGAATCCGAGATTAACTCTGTAATATCCGTCATCTCTGTTCTCGGTAATATAATTTGGACCGAGGGCAAAAAGACGCCATGGAATCACATTATCATTCTCCAAGTCTTCGTATGGAGTATTTTCGACAAGTGTAATGGATTTATACTCTCCGTTAACTTGTGAAAATAAGCTTGGAGAAACTGATACAGCAATCAATATCATAATTCCGACGGCTGTAATCAAAATTTTTCTCATTTTGAACTCCTAAATTTATTAATCATTTTTTATTCGCTCATTAATTTTGTCGGAACCTCCCTAAGAGGGAGATTCCAACAAAGCTTATTATTATCTCACAATCATTACCGGATAAGTGTTGGTTACACTGCCGGCTGACAAACGAACCATATACTGACCGCTAACAACTTTTGAACCTTTAGTATCAACAGTGTTCCAATCAATACTGTAAGAACCACTGCTCATATCTTCATTTACAAGGTTTGTAACAACATTACCAAGCATGTCAACGATTTGCAGTGTTACGTAAGAAGGATTAAGTACTTCAAACTTAATTGTTGCATTTTCGGAAACAGGATTAGGTGTAACGTTACTGATTCTTGTACCTGTAGCAGCCTGGTCGTGTATTTGAACACTGCTTAACCAGTCATGCATGATAACAAAACCGTCAATCTGTTCATCAATCACAGTGATAGTAGCAATACCGTCAACGAGTTCAAATTCAATAGCATTTGAATGATATCCAATGCTTGGATCGTTCATGTTGAAGATAAAGAGATTACCGTCAGAATATCTGTCCTTAATCATCCATGATGAACCGGCAGGATTATTCGAAGCAGTCTTCGAAGGAATTTCATCCGGTCTCCACTGAATCTTCACAGGATAAGGTTGGTTACCTCCTGCAAGGTCGCCGGCTTTGAACTGAGCTCTGTAAATGTATGAGCGTTCTTGACCTGCACGAGCAGTCGGGAAGATATTTCTAAGTACACCGTTTCTTGAGTTAATTGACCAACGTGCATCAAATACGTCATCATAAGTATCCGGAGGCAGTTCATATTCACAAAGTTCTGCGTCAAGTTTACCAAGGTAGAATCCGTCGTTACCGTCACCGGTTGAGGCATCCTGATAGCTTGAAGTACCGAATATAAGGTCTTGAGACGCACCGCTGTTGTTAGATACATTGATAGTAGCCAAAAAATCGGTTTCAAGTGAGTAATTAAGTCTGAATGATAATGTATCATTGTTACCGAAGTTATCAAGAATAACGACTTTAACAGTAACTTTTCCATCACTACCCGGTTGTGGTGCAACACCTGCCGGCTTATTAATAGTGATTGTAAAGTTATCGCTTTCACCGTTTCCTATGTATGAAGCAGGTGATACATTGAAACCATTCAATGGTAAGTTAAGTTCATCAAGAAGTTCAATAGTTATAATTTCTTGAGGTTCTGTTCTCAACAAGTCTGTATCTGTAATTTTAAGGTCTGTAGTCCAAGCTACTGTCTCATCAATACAATCAACTGCCGGGATACCTGATAATTCAGGCTCATGGCTGACTGCACGTACTTCAAGAGGAATTCTCTTCATAGTAGAAAGTCCATTCTCATCAGTAACGACGACAGTAATCATAGAGTTCTTAGGAGCATCAAGTACACCCGGTACGCCATAGAGTAAACCTGTATTAGGATTAATCTGTAACCATTCAGGAGTAGTTTTGATATTTGTCAAATCAATTACACCAGCATCTTCATAACATGGGTCAATAGGAATACTGTTCTCTACAGTTGAAGGATAGATAAGTCTATATGAATGGCTTTGACCAAAGTTTGGATCAAAGATTTTTATCATACGTCCTGAATCAAGAAGACTCGGGTTGTAGTCAAAATCTTCAATAGCAAAAGGAAGACTTTCTGTTGTAATAGTAGGAACGTAATTGATGAATACTCTATATTGTTTTGAGTTAATTCCACCATGACCATCATTGACAACAACGGTAAATACTGTGTCATCAATCATTGACTGATTAACTTGATTACCCGGTGTTAATAGAGCTAATGCTTCATTTCTAGGAATTCTTACATTAATTTGACCGTGAGTAGTAAAGTCTGAACCGAACATGTCTGAATCGGAATCACTGTCATATCTGTATAAGTAATCATTAGACATCCAGTTAGGTCTGGACTGCACAACGATAGTTCCTTCCGGAGTATATTGGTCACCTACATAATCCAATGAATCAATAACAGTAGTATCATTAGGATTGTTACGTACAGCTATGTTATAGAAGCCATAAGCTGTTCTTCCGAAACGGAAATCCCAACCTTCGGCTGCAGGTGATTTATCTTCGAGTTCATCAGTAGTATTGATGTCAATTTGGAATCTGAGTTTATCTGTAACGTTAGCTATTAATCTGTCAACCTTATCACGTCCACAAGTAATTTGTGTAGGTTCGTATCTCACATAAAGTTCGTCTGGTGCATCAACCTTGAACACTTCTGTTACAGGGTCTGTTTCATCGAAGAACATTGGAGGAGTATTAACAACAAATACTTTGAATGAATAGGATTGAATATATTTTGAAGCTACATTAACTGTATCTTGCTGTAAGAATCTTGCATTGATTTCATCATACAATGGTGCATGAAGGTATGCAGGAAATGTTTCAACCCAAAGATCAATTTCATCCTGTGTCATCGGAGGATCCAATGCAAGGATAGAATCTAATGTTCTGAAGTGTGGAGGATAATTTGAAGCATAGACTGTCAAAGAATCGCCACCGGGAACAACGAACGGGTTGATTGCACGACCGGCAAGCTCAAGATAACCAAGAGCGCCATCTTTTGCAGGATCTGCTGCATTACGTTTACGAACGACTAACCATCTGCCCAATGCTGAATTGTTAGGAATATCGTAATTGTAAGCTAAACGTGAATAGTTGTTTGCTTGAACATAAGATCTTGGATCATAGAATTGATTAGGGTCAATTGCAGTAATAGCAAGTATGGAGTCTCTACCACGACCACCTTCTAAAATCTTCTGACTTTCATCTTCCCAATTTTCAGGATCTGATTCAATAGGAAGACCTGAATAAGTACGGAATGATGAAGGATATGTTCTATCTTCTGAAATGAATACCTTATTCAAAAATTCAGTTACTTTAATTTCGATTTTTTGATCAGGATTTTCAGGATCAGGAATTTGTTTAACTATCGTATCAGTCGAAAGTTTAACGATATCACCGGTGAACAATGGCGGTTCTGTTGATTCGGTTACTCTGAAAGAAATACCTTCAACAGCAGCAGCATGAACACCATCTCTCCAAAGTACGGTTCTTGAAACAACCATTACTGAGTCACCAACTCTTACCGGAAGTGCATTAAATCTTTCACCGCCGAAGTAAGTTACCCAATTAATAGGACCGATTTGGTTAGAAGCCGGCATTTCAGGTCTGTTTGAGAATAAGTTAGTTACTCTGCCGAAGTTTTTGTAATCGTCAGAATATCTTCTACCCTGTAATGCACCTGCATCTTCGTTATATTCGTTTTGGAATAATTTATAAAGTAAGTCTGGACCTGAACCTAAGTTAGCAAGACCTTCCGCAGAACGTCTCCATGATGGGTCACGTCTGTTAGTAGAATCAGGAATCAATTCAACAGTTGAACGGAATGTTTCTCTGTAAGGTGCATCTTCGCTAACCTGATTTAGATTAGTACGAATATAGTCACCTGTCATAAGATTAATTACGAAGAAAACTGTTTGATTCAATAAACGTGGGTCATGGTTGCTTACTCTTACAAGACCATCGTAATTTGCGTGAGCTTCGAGATACAAAGGATATCCGATAGGATGATAATTTACACCTTCAATATCAGGCATAAATTCATTTTGAGCAGCTGCAATACCGGGATATACGAGATTACCTTCATCATTTGTCAATTCAGCAAAGTAAGGGTCTCTCAACCAACGTTTTACATATTTACCGTTTGAAGGAGTATTTGCAACAGTATATCTTCTAAGAACAGGAGGAATACCAACTGCAAAATCTTCAATCGGGCTCATTCTACGTGCTGAATAATCAGCAGTCTTGATATCAGTACCTTTATCGTGTAGGTCATAAACATGTCCGCTGAAAACTAATTTTTCAGGAATACTCAATGCATCGGGAGTTGTATCATCACCTGAAGCATTTGCAAGAATAATAGGTTTGTATGAGATATCGCCTCTTTCGAGTGATTCAAAAGGACCTTGCATTCTTGGATCAGCAGGATCATTGTTTATCAATTCAGGATAAACAAAAGGCAACCAATTGTTACCGTCTGTACCCACAAAGAAAGTAGAAAAGTTTACAAACTCAGGATTATCATGGATATGAGGTACATTGAAATTCACGTTAGCTTCGGTTCTGCCCCAATAGTTACCGCGAAGTGTATCAGTACCGCCATAACCGATACCGGTTGTTCCTGATAAAATACCTTTAGTATCAGGCGCATCAGGCAATCTGATTAAGAATCTTGCTGAGTTATTATAAATAGAGTTTGCAGCTTCGGAGAATTGGTATGAAGGAAGAGGACCTTGAACTTCACCATAAATAGTGGCACCTGCCAAATCACTTGAAGCAACATTAAAGTTCTGTGATTCTTTATAAGGACCTGTAATAACATTTTGCTCGCTACCAACTTCAGAGTAAGCTACGTTACCTGTAATAAGTGAACGATTGAAAATGAGTTTAAGGTCATAGTTATCAGAATAGATAGCTGAACCGGAGTAGGCTATATTATTCTGGAATCTTGTACGGTTGAATGCAATTGAATCAACTCTGCCTACTCTTGTAGCACCGATTGAATCGAGGAGATAAAGACCGCCACCGAGACCGATACCGTTTTCAGGCAAGTTTGCATCCTGATTGTATCTGTTAAATGAGCCGAGCTGAGTAGCACCGCTGCCCATCTGTGAATTTGTGAAATCAGGATTAGTAAGAATAATTTGGTTATCAAGGAATCTTGTCAACATTCTTACATCAGCAGGATAAGTTTGATCTTTACCTGTGAACGGCTCATTTACCGAGTTATAAGCGATTGGCATACCTTGAGCATTGTATAATACTTCATCAATGTCTGAGAGCCAATATCTTTTTGAATTAATTTCTTGCATGCTGACGAAAGAAACAGCACCGCCATTACCATTGTAAACGACGTTACCGATAAAGTCAACTGCTTTAACCACATTCAAATCGCCATTATAAGAATAGACAGCACCACCGCCGCGTATTCTTTTCATGTTTGGCTCGCTTTCAATGCCTTCACCAACGACGTTGTTAACAAATTCAGCACGAATCAAGCTGACAACGCGGTGTTTATGAAGAAGAAGCGGGTTAGAGCTTGGAATTCTTATGTCAATAGCACCACCGGCAAATCCGGCACTGTTATTCCAGAATCTAACAGGATATTTACCGTCATAACCAAGGATAGCAGCGGCTTCGACACCACCGGCACCATTGACGGACATATTTCTCTTAGTAAGAATAGCGCCGCCTAAGGTAAGGGCAACGTTATTTTCAAATTTAATATCAAAACCATAATCGCGAGTTAATATTTTCGCATCGGAGCCACCG
>Ga0265293_10006037_pt1 | contig 19703 bp, 17 predicted proteins | sample Munlanlewell138R_FD_192505 | JGI IMG/M metagenome (GOLD analysis project Ga0265293, IMG submission 192505) | Leachate microbial communities from a municipal landfill in Southern Ontario, Canada - Leachate well 138R | ecosystem: Engineered > Solid waste > Landfill > Unclassified | place: Canada... | reverse complement strand
TTCCGAAATTGGCTCGCCCACCGAACCCAGAATCCGCAAAGTTTTGAAATGATACGGAGCAATCGCCTCTTCGCCGTTTTTGATGAACATCCTGATCGCCGTCGGCGCGGTGTAAAAGACCGTCACGCCGTATTTGTCAATCATTTGTCCCCACCGGCCGGGATCGGGATAATCGGCAAGCCCTTCAAAAATCACGAATGTCGCGCCGTTTAACAGCGGCCCATAGCAGGAATAAGTGTGGCCGGTTACCCACCCGATATCGGCGGTGGACCAAAAAATATCATCGTCTTTTAAATCAAAAATCCATTTGTCGGAAGCATAGGCCGAAACCATATATCCGCCGCAGGTGTGCAGGGCGCCTTTGGGCTTGCCGGTGGAGCCGCTGGTATAAAGAATGAACAGCGGGTCTTCGGCAGACATTAACGCCGGCGCGCACTCGTCGGATTCACCCGCCGTAATCCGCTCATACCAAACATCCCGTTCGCCCTCCCAGGGAATTTCGTTGCCGGCATGCCGGACAACCACCGTTTTTTTAATCGCGGCGTCACGTGCCGCTTCGTCGGCCTGCTTTTTCAGCTCAACGATCTTGCCGCGGCGGAAATAGCCGTCGGCGGTAATTAAAATTTCCGCGCCCGCGTCCCGAAGACGGGCCTCCAAGGCCGCCGCCGAAAACGCGGAGAACACCACCGAATGCACCGCGCCGATCCGGGCGCACGCCAGCATCGCCACGATGACTTCGGGGATCATCGGCAGATAGATTCCCACCCGGTCGCCCTTTTTAACGCCCAATTTTTTGAGCGCGTTGGCAAACTTGTTCACCCGGCGGTAAAGATCATAATAGGTTAAAATCCGCGCCGGACGGGCGGGATCGTCAGCCTCCCAAATAATCGCGGCTTTGTTTTTGCGCGCCGCCAAATGCCGATCAAGGCAATTTTCGGTGATGTTCAATTTCGCGCCGGAAAACCAGCGCACGCGCGGCGGAGTATCAACATAAATTTTTTTCCATTTTTTCCGCCAAACCAATTCCCCGGCGATATTCCCCCAAAATTTTACCGGATTTTTCTCCGCCGCGGCATAAACGCTCTTTGAATTGAGCCACGCCCGTTTTCTCCCTTCCCCCTCCGGCCAGTATAACTCCCCTTTCTTGATCATAAGTTTTAATTTGACATTTAATTTTAGTCTATTATAATAAACCTACATAGACCACGAAAAGAACCCTGGTAGAGTTTTGTCTCTATTGGGGGTTTTTTCTTTTTAACTCAAGAATGTGTTTTTGGTCGTCGATATACGCAATTGGCACGGTTGTTCTTTTCAATAAAATCGAACATTTCTTGCTAACGCTAGGCGATATTAATACTCTTAATTTGTTTTTTTCCGCCAAAAATTTAACCAAACCGGCGTAATCGCCATCGCTGGATATGATAATTTCTTTATCGCAATTATTCTCATATGCATCACAAACCGCGTTCAATACCAAACCAGCATCACAATTTCCTTTTATCTTGCCGTCGCTATCGCTGACAGTTTCCTTGAAGACCAAAGTATAGCCCGCTTCCTGCAAAAACTTATAAAGGCCGCTGTTTTTCCCTACAAGCCCGATAAAAATGTATGCGCGTTCGACTGAATATTTGTCTTTCAGCCAAATCCGAAAACGCCGGTAGTCCAGCTTCCAGCCCAAACTTTTACTGCCGTTATATAAATTCGCGCCATCAATATACGCAAAATTATTTTCTCTTTTTTCCATCTTAAATTTTATTGCCCACGAATTCCGCAAATTCGGCCAGGCGGGTGGAATAGCCCCATTCGTTGTCATACCACGCGCCGATTTTCACCAGATTGCCCTTGGCCATGGTCAAGCCCGCGTCCACAATTGACGAATAGCCGCTGGCGATATAATCGCTGGAAACCAACGGTGCGGTCTCATAGGCCATAATACCTTTGAGCGATTTTTTTCCGGTGGCTTTTTCCAAAATTGAATTGATTTCTTCGGCAGTTGTTTCACGCTCCAGTTCGCACGTTAAATCCACCATTGATCCCGTGGCCACCGGCACGCGCAAGGCGACGCCGTCCAATTTACCTTTCAACTCGGGAATCACCTTGCCGATGGCTTTAGCCGCACCGGTGCTGGTGGGAATGATATTTATTCCCGCGGCGCGCGCCCGTCTCAAATCCTTGTGCGCCATGTCCAAAATTTTCTGATCGTTGGTATAGGCATGGACCGTGGTCATAAAACCCTTGACGATGCCAAAATTATCCAGCAAGGTTTTTGCCACCGGCGCCAGGCAATTGGTGGTGCATGAGCCCATATCCATCACATCAAATTTTGCCGGATTGTATTGATCGGCGTTAACGCCCAAAACATACGACGGCACTTTGTCGGCGTCTTTTGAGGGCGCCGAAATGACCACCTTTTTTGCGCCGGCGATCAGGTGCTTGGCCGCGTCATCGTATTTGACAAACCGGCCGGTGCACTCCAAAATCACCTCCACGCCCAGTTTTTTCCACGGCAAATTCGCCGGATCGGTTTCGGAAAAAATCGCAATGCGCCGGACGCCTTTTTTCGTTTTGACGATCAATTCCTTTTCCGCAGTTTCAATTTCTTTTTCCCACCGGCCGTAGACGGAATCAAACCGCAAAAGATGGGCGATTGTTTGTGCGTCAGTCAAATCATTGATCGCCGCAATTTCCAATTCCGGATGCTTGTCAATGATAATTTTGAAAACATGGCGGCCGATCCGTCCCAAACCATTGATTGCGATTTTCATAAATGTAAAATTGAAAAATCAAAACTCAAAATGACAATTAAAAATGTAAAATTAATAAATTCTAAAATTTGGCATTATCATTTTCCATTTTGATTTTTACATTTTAAATTAATAACAGGCCGACGCGCATTCGCGCATCGGCTTGTTAGAATTACTTCAATCCGAGAGTGGCATCAATCTCCGCCTTGTCAAAGCCGACGATGATTTTGCCGTCAATGTTAACCACTGGCACGCCGATCTGGCCGGATAACTCAACCATTTCGTCGCGCTCTTTTTCATTTTCCGAAACATCAACTTCCGCAAACACAACTTTTTTCTCTTTCAAATAATCTTTCAGGGTGACACAATACGGGCAAAACGGAGTGGAATAGACCTTGATCATTTTGATTTTTTGTTAATTACAACTGCCGGCGGCGCTGTCGGAGGCGGAAACCGCCGCGCCGAATCCGGAAGACGGCTGTTCTTCGGACAAAACGGTGCTGCACTCTTCCGGCTGTTCATTGAAAGCCGCACAAACCGCTTGCTTGAATTTTTCCGGCGACCGCGAAGAAATCGCGCCGGACGCGTCCTTTCCGTTAATAATTATCGTCGGCGATCCCTGAACCTCATATTGACTGTTCAAATCGTCGTTGACGGCAAACTTCGGATAAACGCCGCTTACCCACGTTGATTTGTCGTTGTAATCGGCAGTGATGTTGAATTCCTTGTCGGTCGCCGCCACACACGAGCTCAATTTACTTTGGTCAATCCCCGCTTCGGCCAGACATTTGCCGTAATCAGCCGTGCAGTCTTCGGTGGAACATTCGGCATATTTGGTATCCGCGGCAAAACATTTCAAGTAGGCCGCCACCTTTTCCGGTTGTTCTTTTTGAATGCAGTATTGGCGCAGATTTTCGTCAATTTCCGCTTTGCCATGCATCGCGTAATTCACGAAATAGATTCCCATATCCGCCTTGTCTTTGAGAAGCTCATAAACCGGCAGATACATTTTTTGCGCCTGCAAACCGTAAGGACAATAGCTCATCACAAACAATTTCACCTCCGGCCGATCGCTTTTGTCAATTTCGGCCGCGGCTTTTTCTTCTTCCAGCTTCTTGTCCAAAATGATCGCCTGCGGCACGCCCTCGGCAAACAACAACGCCCCGTCCTTGGTAACATAGGAAGCGTAATTCTGGCCCTGAATCACCAGCTTGAACGAATACATTCCGTTTTCTTCCTTCACATCGGCATACTCGGCGGTAACGCCGTCGGAAAGCATATTTTCATTAATGTAATCAATCGCTCTTTGCGCCGCCGCCTCCGGCTTGATAGTTTTGCCGAAAATATCTAATCCCTGCCATGGCTGGAAATAGGCCAGCAGGGAAATCACCGCAAATCCGCACAGGGACAGCACCGGATACAGCACATTCTTTGAAATTTTAATTGCCATATGTTTTTTTATTTTTTACTGAATTTTTAACCGCTGTTAACGCTATCAGACTACATTATTCCTGATTATTTTGCAACGCCTTTACTCAATTCAATCTTGAAGCGATTGCCTGCTATTTTTCAATGGCGTTTTGCGTGGCCAAATTCAGATCAATCAGCAAATTTTTCAGATCAATCCGATAGGCGGAACAAATATCTTTCAGGGTGAGATCGCCCATCTCCATTTGCGCCATCGGACATCCCAAACACGGCACCTTGTATTTTAACAGCACGTCTTCCCCTTTTGAAAACTCCAAAACTTCCTTTAATGTTGTGTCCTCGTTGAAATCCACCATAAAAATGAAAAATCAAAAATCAAAATTACAATGTAAAATTGCAAAATTTCGGATTGGCGACATTTTTAATTTTAAATTGTCATTTTTAATTTTTATTTTTTAATTTTAAATTTATACCGTAAGCAACAACACCGCCCAGTATTGCGGTAATCAGTTGGGGCCACCCCATCATTGACGCCAGCGCCAATTGCACACTGCCATGAGTGATCGCGGTTAAGACCGCCGCCGCGGACAGCACCAAAATCCCAAACTTGGCCAAAACGGCAACGCTGGCCGCCGCCCAATAACCAAATCGGCGCGAAAGCGCGAAAATTCCCGCCAGCGCGATGTTTGACGCCATAATATAGGGCACCATCGCCGCCATCGCCGCGGGCAAAGTCCCCGCCGCCAGCGCAATCATGCTGGGAACCACCGCCACCGCGGCGGCGGCGCGAAACCCCGAAAACAGAACCGCCAAAAACAGCGCGGCGTTAACGATCGTCCCCGTCACCAACTGCTGGCCGAACAGCGGCGCCATCGCCGCCGCCCCGGTTAACGCCGCAGTTATCACCAAATCTTTTCTTATACTGATCGATATAGAATTTGCCATATATTTAAGTTCAAATGTCAAAATCCTAATGTCAAACAAAATCCCAAGCCCAAATGTTAAAATGAAATGCAAATCTCATTTAAGCTTTGAGCTTTGGGCTTGATTTGACATTTGTTATTTGAGCTTTGAAATTTACTTGATGATTTCGCTTTTGCCTTTTTGCGCGTAATGCGTGTGAAGGATCTCGTGGATTTTGTGTTCATCGTTTTGCAGATCGTCATAGACCGCCTTAACCGCTGGGCTTTCGTGGGCAAAACGAAGTTTCTTGGCCGCATCGTCGGAATACAACCCTTGCGCGCGCTTTCTGCGAATTTCGTTATTGACCGGCAGGGGCTGGCCGCCGCCGCCGATGCATCCTCCCGGGCACGCCATCACCTCCACGTAATCGTAGGCTTTGGGATCTTTGGCCAAATCGTCCAAAACCATTTTAGCATTTTCCATTCCGTTGGCAATCGCAATCTTCAATTTAACGCCCCCGATCTCAATTTCGGCTTTTTTCAACCCCTCAATGCCGCGCACCGCTTCCAGATCAATCTTCTCCATATTCTTGCCGGTGATCAGCCAGTGCGCCGTGCGTGCCGCCGCCTCGGTCACTCCGCCGGTGGCGCCAAAAATCGTGCCGGCGCCGGTATAAACGCCGAACGGATCATCGGCAATTTCTTCGGGCATAGCTTTCAAATCAATCCGATTCTTCTGCAGTAAGCGTCCCAGTTCTCGGGTGGTCAACACAAAATCCGCCGGCGCCAGACCGTTGATTTTTTCTTCGGGCTTGAACGCGTCGTATTTTTTCGCCGCGCAAGGCATCACCGATACCGAAACAATATCTTCGGGATTGATATTGTTGTTTTCCGCCCAGCGGGTTTTGATCAGCGATCCCAGCATATTTTGCGGCGATTTGACCGTGGTGATATGGGGAATCAAGTCGGGGCGGAAAAATTCCACATAGCGGATCCACCCCGGACAGCAGGAGGTGAACATCGGCAAGGGTTTGTTTTCCTTGACTCTTTGCACCAACTCTTTAGCCTCTTCCACGGTGGTCAAATCCGCCGCCATATTCGTGTCAAACACTTTGTCAAATCCCAATTTTTTCAAGGACGCGACCAGTTGCCCGGTCACCACTTGGCCGTGGGAAATGTCGAACATTTCCCCGATTGACGCCCGGATTGACGGCGCGAATTGCACCACCAGCGTTTTTCCTTTTCTATCTTTTAACAGCGCGTCCACTGCCTCCACCGCGCTTTCCACATCCAGCGCGCCCACCGGGCAGTGCACCACGCACTGGGCGCAATAAATGCAATCTTTTTTCTCGTCCGAAGAAGGCGAAATTCGGCTTTCATATCCCCGCCCCTCCAATTCCAAAAAGCCGTCAGATTTGCACTCAGCCTCGTTCCCGCGCTTGGAACCGGTCTGGCGCGAACACATATCCACGCAATTGCGGCAATTGATGCACTTTGACCGGTCAAGAATGATCGGCCCGAATTTGATAATTTCGGGCTCGGGATTGCGCAGCGGATAGGCATTCAAATCAACTTTCAGTTCCAGCGCGTATTTCAACAGCGCGCACTTGCCCTGCCAAATACATTTGGCGCAATCGCGCCGATGCTGGCCCAAAAGCAATTCCAAATTGCTTTTACGCAACGCCGTCAAATTTTCGCTTTGCGTGACCACTTTCGTTCCCTCTTTTATCTTTGTCGCACAGGCCGCCTGTGGAGCCGCCACCCCCTCAATCTCCACCACGCACATCCGGCAATTTGCCTTCACGCACAGATCCGGATGATAACACAGCGCCGGAATTTCAATCCCGTTCTCCCGCGCCGCCTCCAATATTGTCTGCCCCTCCCTTGCCTCCACCTCCCGATTATCAATGATTATTTTCATATTTTTTCGTTAATTATCATGTCCCAAATTTATGCTTGACAAAAAAAATTAAACCGCTACTATTATAATAGAATTCACATAAAAAACACCTCTAAATGTTCCGTCATTTGGCGGTGTTTTTTGTATATTCCAATTTCTGGCGCAAATTGTCAATAAACACCACTTTTTCTTTCGCCGATTGTCTCAACAACGACGAACAAGTCTTGTGATAAGGACTGATTACCATTCTCAATTTATCGCACCCATAAAGATATTTAACCAACGAATAAAAATCGCCATCGCTGGAAACAATCACGGCCTTATCGTAATTTTGAAATTCAATCATCGTTTGCAGTACCAAATCAGCATCAACATTGCCCTTAATGTTGCCATCCCCGTCAGGCAATGTCGGTTTAAAGATTAAAACATAACCGCATTTTTGCAAACTGGAATACAAATCTTGATTTTTTTGAATATAGCCAATAAACAAATAAGCAACCTTCACGCCATATTTTTCCGCCAAATAAACGCGAAATTTTAAAAAATCCAAAAACCACCCCTGACTTCTCACCCCAAGATTCAAATTCTGGCTGTCAATAAACGCATAATTATTTTCTTTGGATTTCATAACAATTTCTCCAACAAACTGCCGATGGAATTGGCGACGCCTTTGCCAAACGGGCAAAAACTGGCCGCCGCCAGCAGCTTGACGATACTTTGCGCCCGCGCGATGTCAAGCGGCTCTCCTGAAAAGATTTCGCGCAGGCGATAGACGCCTTCGCGGCAGGGAACGCACTTGCCGCAATTTTCGGCGATGAAAAAATTTATCCATTTCAACCCCAGTCGCCGCGGATCGGTTTTGGCTTTGTCATAGATCATGATTGATCCCGCGCCGGACAAGGGAACCTCCAATTCATCCGACAGCATAATGGTGCCGCTGGCACCGCCCCCGGCTTGGACAAAAAATTCGCCCCCGGGCAGATTGCCGGTCTTTTCCAAAATTTCCTTAATTGTCAAGCCTTCGCCCCGTTCAAAAACTCCCGGGCCGGCACAATCGCCGGCAATGGTGTAAAACCGGGTGTTTTTATATTCGCCGCGGACAATCCTTGCCGCAAAATATAATGTCTCCAAATTATTGATCAAAGTAGGACATCCAAACAATCCCTCTTGCGGCGGAAACGGCGGTTTGATCCGCGGTTCACACGGCTTGCCTTCAATGGAATCCAACAGCGCGGTTTCTTCTCCGCCCAGATACCCGCCCGGTTCGCGGATGATTTCTATCGCCCGTGCGCCGATAATTTCGGCCAGCGCATTTTTAAACTTATCAAAATAATCATGGCGCAAATATAAATAGCCCTTTTTTGCCCCCGCTTCATTCATCGCCAATTCAATCCCCTCAACCACAATATCGGGCCATTTTTCCAGAATGTGGCCGTCCTTGGCCACCGCCGGCTCGCCTTCGGACACATTGCAAACAACATATTTGGTTTCGCCCGGCGCATCCTTAACCATTTGCCATTTTTGCCACGCGGGAAACCCCGCGCCGCCGCGCCCCCTCAAATTCGCTTGCTTTAATTTTTCAATGATTTCCATATTTTGGTTTTATTTACCCGCCAGAACACCTCGGGGCTCTGCCCCGGGGTAGTTTATTCGCAAATAATAGTCCCATTATACACTCTGTTTTAAATCGCGCAAACAAAAATGGTTTTTCATTGCCCCGGCGCCAATTGTTTTTGTAATTCGGCGATAAGCTGAGCGATTAATTGTATCAATAATTGTTTGATCTCGGCAATTTTTTGCAGAATTTCAGCGCGCGTTGCCGGCGCCAAATCTTTTGGTTCAACCGTGCCGCCGGGCGCGGAAACACACGCGCCATTTTGACATATTTTTCCCTCGGCGGCACAATCTTGCGCCAGATATTCCTCTCCGTTGCAAGAATTATATTGATAGAGTTCGCCGCCGGCACATTTTTTAACTATGCGATCGGTGCAACCCGAAACACACTCGCCGTTAATGCACATTTCTCCGTTGCCGCATTTCAAATTATCGTTAATCCAGTCCGTGCCCGATGCGTTGCAAATTCTGCATCCGGAAACCTCTTTGGGCGTGCAAACTTGATCTGTCGGCATGGTTTCCGAAACAACGCACGCGCCGTTTGCGCAAATTTTGCCGCTGGCGGAACAATCCGCGGCATCTGTCCAGACTGGATTGGCAATGCAAGCATCATCAACACAACCACCGGTGATAATTTTCCTTTGGAGCACTTGATCTTTGCAACGATAATCAGAAATTTTCAATATCTCGCAATTATGCGCCAGCTCTTCTTTATTGTTGCAGGAGTTATACCAATACAAATTGCCGTCCGAACATTTTTTATAAGCATGGGAGGCGCAATTGGAAACGCATCCCCCTTGGGAACAAGCTTTGCCCGGCGCGCAAGTGCCGCAATTTAACATTCCCCCGCAACCGTCGCTTTGATTTCCGCAGGAATAACCCATGCCGGTGCAAGTTTTCGGAACGCAAACATTTTGACAAACACCGCCGGAACAAATCTGTCCGCTTTGGCATTTGGAATCCGTATCCATCCAAGCGCTACCGCCGGAATTGCAAACCTTGCAACCGCTCACCAATCCCGGCGTGCAAAGCCGGGAAGCGGCGCAAGTTATTGCCAACGAATTCGCGCTTGAATTGGACACCCCGAGCAATACATTGTTTCCCGACGGAAAGTCTTCCCCGTAGACATAAATACTGTGGCTTTTGCCGTCTTTAAGAAAAGCGGGCATCGGAAAATTAAATCCGTGTTTGCTATTGCCGCCGCATAACCCAGCCACCGCATTTTCACGATTTGTATCGGCGGATACCGTGCCGATCAGAGTCCCTTGCCCGATAGCGCCATCGGCAAAAATTTTAACTTTAAGAGAACGACCGTAATCGTCTTTATCGCAAACCCAGCCGCCGGCATAGTTGCAATCGGCGTGGTCAAAAAAGCCGATCGGATTGCTATTCTCCGGAAGCAGCGTTGCCAGCTGGCGTATTTGAGGCAAGGTATTGGATTGAGACGCACTCAATCCGTAAACTACCGCCAATTTGCAATTGCCGAAATTGAGCCAATCTCTGACGCTTAAATAACCTGCCGGCGCGGTCAATATCGCACCCGGAGGAGATTCAATAAGCGCCCAAGGCGACGTTCCAATCTCATTTTTTACCCGATTTGTGTTATACGAAGGCGGATATAAACTCACTCCCAAAATACTGTAGTCGTTTTTCCCGCTTGAAATCGGACCGTTTTGGGTATAACCGCTTGAACCAAGAGGAATTTTATCGTCCGCCGCCCAGGAATGGGTGAATATCTTATCTTTGGGAATGCCGCGATCATACAAAAGCTTGGCCCGAAATTTATTGAAATCGGTAACAACTTTTACCAGTTCCGAGTTTATGTCGGCGGGAGGATTGGCGGCGCTGAATCCTTTTTTTGAAAGCGCGTTATAGCCCAATTGATATTTATAAGGCGCGGTCGCCCAATTGGCACTGCGATAATCATCAATCCCGGTCTCCCATCCCAAGTTAACCCCCAAAAACAGATACTCCTTGCCCTCATCCGCCAGTTTTTTGCGCCATTTGCTTATCTTGTCGGAGATAATGCCGAATTTGCTCTCAATAACTTGCTTGATAGCGGGACTTTCATAGCAAGGCTTGGGAGGTAATTTTATCGGATACCCCCAATTGATGAACGACTCTTTAGTCCCCTTATTCCAACCGCTCCATTCGACATTATCAATATTTGCCGGGTTGTAGCCCGACGACGCCGAATCAAACCAATTCCACAAATCCGGCCGGGAATCCCAAAAGCGCTCCGTATCAATATGCAACATAAAAGGAATGTCATATTGCTCGGAAGAACTAAAAAAATCGTCCAGACAAGATTGGATTTTCGCATCGTCGGTATTTAAAGCGTATATCACGTCCGAAATTCCCAATTGAACCGCACCGTTTCCCCTTTTTCCGATCGCATCCAGTATCGGTTTAATCCATTGCGTTGAACATCCTTTGAAATAATTCGGATTGTCGGCTCCGGGATTCCACGCATGGACAACAATATACTTGGGAGCCGCGGCCGCCAGCACAATATCCGCCGCCGAAAAAAGATACAAAGACAGACAAGCGCACATCACGGGCAGTAAAAATGCGAATCTATCCACGCTTTTGTTTTTATTTGCCATTATTTTGGATTATAAAAATCTCTGTGTTTTGGGACACAATCCCTGCGACTTTGTCCGTCCATAGCTTTGAGATTGCAGGAGCCGGATACTCCGATTAGTATCTGGATTTATAACCATTCACAATCTGGAATTATAACACAAAATCACAAACCCTTAATTTAAATAACGACTTTCGTCTTCTTCCCCCGCCACCGGCGGAAACGGTTTGCCAGCGGTATTTTTTTTCTTCATTTTCTTTCCGACAAAAAGCGCGCCGGCAAATAAAAATCCGCAAACGGCCACGGCGGCAATCACCGGCAAGAAAGCAAACCCCCCGTTATTTTTCTCGGCGGCAATATGATCGCAATCGGGATCGTACTCATAAATTTGGGCGCAGTCCGGATCGCAAACACAATTCTCCCCGTTATCGCAATTGTCGTCGCCTTGATCCAAAGAATATTGTTGGCAGGAATTTGCCGGTGCGGATGTCAAAGAACTTTCCGGATTGCGATATTCAAAATCAATCAGCGCAAACGCCTCTCTCTCCGCATCGTTTCGGCTCCGACATCGCGCAAAATAATGATAATTGCCGTAATTTTCCAGAAAAATCTGAACCTCGTGCAACTGCCCGTCCTGGGTGTTGAAAAGCTCGGACATTTTTTCAAATTCCGCGTCTTCAAGCGAATAGCGGCATTCGGAATCTTCGCCGGTAGACAGGATTAAAACCGCTTCATTTTGATAAATTGCGCCCCGCGGCGATAAATTTTCCAATGCCAGCAGGCGAGCGCCGTTTTCCGAAAAAGCATTCTGGGCATCTTCAAATTCAAAATTAATTTTTGCCGAAGTCGGATTTTTATTGCCGTCGTTATCGCGGCAACGGACGTAATAAACGTATTTTCCCGGCAGGGACAAAGTGATTTTGTGGTAATGGATTTTTTCCGTGGCATCGGCAATCATGGAATTTTCCATTGAATCATAGTCGGTATCGAAAACGTCATAATTACATTGAGCCGCCTTGTCGGTGGCCGCCGAAATTTCCGTCTCCCCGCTTCCAATTTTCCCGGAAGGTTTTAACTCCGAAATTGCCGGCGGCGTTTTTTCAAGCGGCGCGGAATCAATAATCTGAGGTTTGTCGTCGGAAATTTTTTCGTTGGAATCAACGGGATTTTGCCGGAGAGAATATTCAAAACTGATATTCCCCGAACCGATATCGCCGTCCGTGCCGCGGCATTTAACATAAAAAACAAATTGGCCGGACTTCTGCAAAGTTATCGGCTCAATGTGTGAAAAATAATTCAAAGTTTTGAATTTGCCCCGCATTAAATCAAAACCCTGATCAATGATGTCATAACGACAATTGGCGGCAACATTGGTGGACGCGCTCAAAGTAATTTTTTCCTCTTTCACCACACCAACCGGCGAAAGTCCGCTTAAAATCAATTTTGCCGAATCATCGGCAACGCCTTTCGCACAGATTCCCGCCACGCAATTTTGGCCGCCGGGACAAGAAAAAACGTTTGACCAGTGCAAGCATCCGGTGCTTTCGCTTTTTACGCACACGCAATATCCTTGTCCCCGGCACTCCTTCAATCCCGCGACAGAACACTCGTCGCGGCAGTTGGCAACGCATTCGCCGTCAATGCATATCTTTCCGCCGCTACATTTTAAATTGTCATTTATCCAGTCCGTTCCCGAAGAATTGCAAATTTTACATCCGGAAATTTCTCCGGGCGGACAAATTTGCGATCCCTGAGCCAAAATCAAGCCAAAAACGGCCAAAAAACAGCCTCCCAGCGCGATAAAGGCGGCCGCGAGCGGCAATTTCATTTTTTTGATGGCCTTATTTTTCATTTTTCCGGTGTTTCAGTTTCAATTTGCCATGTCCGGGAATTGATTGAAATGGCGTCTCCGGGTTTGATTGATTCCGACAGTAGCCCGGAAGCAATCGCGTTTTCCACTTTGTTTTGAACCGCGCGGCGCATCGCCCGGCCGCCGAAAACCGGATCAAAACCGATATCGGCCAATGCGGCGGCCAAATCATCGGTAATTTGAAAAGCAATCCCCTTGGCCGCCAATCCTTTCTGGATTTCTTTGAGCATTAATCCGGCTATTTGCCTGCATTCCGCAACGTCCAGCGGACGGTAGAGCGCCACCGCATCAAATCGATTGATAAATTCAGGCGCGAACACTCCTTCCCGCAAAATACGGTCAATAAACAGCTCCTTAAAATCGCCGTCCAGCGGCACTCTTTTTTCAATCGCCTCCTTGATAAATCCGGCGCCGGCGTTGGAAGTGGCGATAATGATCGTGTGTTTGAAATCTACCGTCCTCCCCATGCCGTCGCTCATTTCCCCTTCGTCAAAAATATTCAAAAATATGTTCAGTAATTCTGAATGGGCTTTTTCAATTTCGTCAACTAAAATTATGGAAAAGGGATTGTCGCGCACCGCAGTGGTCAAAACCCCGGAGGCCGCCGCGCCGCCGATTAATTTTTCCATTGATTCCATCGTCTGGTATTCGGACATATTCAAGCGGATCATATTTTTTTCCGATCCAAAATAAACCCTGGCCAGTTGTTTGGCAGTTTCGGTTTTGCCCACTCCCGTGGGCCCCAAAAACAGAAAATTGCCGATGGTGCGCCGGCGTTTTTTGATTTCCGCGCGGGCGCGGCGCATGGCATTGGCCAATTCCTTCACCGCTTCTTTTTGATTGATCAATCCCTCGTGGATGCGCGCTTCCAAATTGACCAAAATATCCTTTTCCCGCTGTCCGGCCGCGCCCGCGGGAACTTGATATTTGCCAGAGAAATATTCGTCCACGTCGGCCGGTGAAATAATCTTTGCTTCTCTGCCGCCGTAATTAACCCGGTTGATAATCAAATCGTCCAAAAGATTGACGGCTTTTTGCGGAAACGCCATATCTCCCTGAAAATAATCGCAAAGTTTGGCCACTTCTTTCAATGTCGCGTAGGGAATGAAAACGCTGGAATCTTTTTCGCGGCGCAACCCTTCTTCTTTGAGCACCCTCATCGTATCGGGGATGGAAACCCGCGCCACTTCAATTTTGGTGAATTGGGCCGCAATCTCGCCGGCTTGTTCAATTGACCGATGCAAGCCTTCATAATCGGTGATGCCGATCAGACGAAACTTCGGGCGTTTCAGGTATGTGCCGATCACGCCGCTGATGTCAATCATCGCCACGGCGTCGCCGCCATGGCCGCGCCCGATATAATTATTGATCTGCGGGATAACCAGTATCACATTTTTCGCCCGGATCGCTTCCGTGAAAATTCCGCCCAGCACCTCGGCCAGCGCCGCCTTGCCAGGATTGTTGCCGATCAGCGCCACCATATTTACCTCCAAAATTCTCACCATCTTCAAGGCAACCGGGCCTTCCTCGGCCACGACGCGATTGGAAAAATTATAAACAATGCTCTTCCTGCCACTGCCGTTTTCGCCCACCAGCAAAACGCCGCCGCCGCGCCGCTTAATCAGCGCCTCCTCCAATTGTTTTATCTCGCGCGTGTGCAAAACCACGCCCCCCTGGCGCAACGGATTGTCAAGCGCGACGTCATGGGAATACCGATCCAGAAGCACGGTGTACCCGCCCACCGCCATCTTTACGGGACTGGCCGCCAACGCTCTTCTCAAATTATCCCGTTCCCAAAATTTTTCGCGAAAATCGCGATAGCTTTGCCGGCGCGCCTGCCACAAAACCACATCGGCAACGTCTTCTTTCGCCAGTTCCAGCACATCCATTGTTTTCTGAAAATCGGCGTCGCGCTCCGCCAACGCCAAAAACAATGCGTAAAAAGTAATTTTTGAATTCCCGGTTTCAAAAGCGATCGTCCGCGCCGACTCAAAAATTTCCCGCCGGCACTCTTTGTTTGAATTCTCAATCGCGGCGCTGTCGGTACGCGAAAACGATTTTGCCCCTTCTTTCATCGCCGCCAGCAATTTTTTTTTCAAGTCATTTTTTGAAATCTGCAACCGCGCCAATGCAAAAGACAAATCGGCGCCGGATAAAATGCGATATAAAAGCAATCTGTCAAAAGGCAAATGGGGATAAGCCAGCGTTTTTTTGTAAATTTTAGCCGCGTCAAAATCAAAATACTCCAGAATACTTCCCGGCGCGGCGCCATTCTTGCCAAAATTGCGCCCCAGACGCATCAATTTTTGCCGCACAAACGCTAACAGCAAAACACAGAGCGACCACAAAGAAATTCCGACCAGAAACAAGCCCGACAGCAAGCCGCGATCAACCGCCGGCGGCCCGCCCAAAACCGCCACCGCAATCTTTTGCCCGATTGGAAAAGAGTAAATTGATAGTACCGCGCCGGACATCGCCCAAACCGCCAACGTTATCCACTTTGCCGCCGCCAAAAACGCCGGCGACAGTAACCGGACATAATCCACCGCCTTTAACGTGATAATTTGATTTGGATTTTTCATCGCAATTGCGCCAACCCTTTAAAAAAGAAATAAATAATCGCCGGTATCAAAAACAACCAGCCCGCATAGGCTAAAATCCCGGCCAAAAAAACCGCCGTTTCCGCCGCCAATCCCAAAACCAAGAAAGATGATCGCATCAGCGCGCCGATAATCCGTGAAATCAAATTGCCAAACATCGCCAAAAAAATATCGCCAAAATCAATCCCCCGCTTCTCGCGGCGGAAAACCAACCCCTTCCACGGCGCAAAAAACTCCCGCGCCAAATCGGGAATCGCAAAATAGCGCGAAAAAAACCATAAATAATTCCCCCAGATTTTTTTGATCTTTTGCGGCACTTCCCAAAAATACCACTCAAAGAAAAGTTTGGCCATATTTATTTAATTTTACCAAACATCCCCCCAAAAAACAAAAAATGAAATTGCCTTTGGCGCAAAAAAGTGGATTTTTAGCGGCCGCTGAATTGTTTAAACAAAACAAAAATGAGCAGAGGTAGTGGAGGTTTGACTTCCACTTATTTTTTTCCTTGTTGGAATTATTCGCCGGCGGGTTTGACACCGGTGATTTGAGAAACTTCGGCGGTCAGAGAACGCAGATCGTCTTTGTTGAGATTGTGGATGTCGTTATGGCCGGTGGCGCCGGCAATCATTTTGATTTCTTCGTTGCAGTGCTTGATAAAATTGGCGACATTGTTTGCCGCCGCTTCAACATCAATATTTTTGGCCAATTTGGGATCCTGCGTGGCCACCCCCTTGGGGCATTGGCCGGTATAACATAAATTGCACCCCACGCACCCCAGCGCGGCCAACATCGCCGACCCCATAAATACGGCATCCGCGCCCAGCGCCAGCGCTTTGGCAACATCCCCGCCGGTGTAAAACCCGCCGGCAATCCACAATTCCTGTTTCGCCTTCACCTTCATATCATCCAAAATTTCACGCGCGGCAATTAGTGCCGGCAAAGCGGGAATGCCCGTTTCGTCCAACATCACTTCCGGCGCCGCGCCCGTGCCGCCCCACCCGCCGTCAATGGCAATGATATCGGGATTTGCTTTAACGGCGACGGCAACATCTTTTTTAATATCGCCCGCCGCCAATTTGACCGCAATCGGCACGCCGCCCGACAGTCCGCGCAACCAATCAACCTTGGCTTTCAGATCATCGGCATTTTTAATATCGCAGTGATAGGCCGGCGAATGGACATCCAGCCCCATTTTCACACCCCTGACTGCCGCCACCTCGGCGGTCAGTTTTTCTTTTTGCAAAAGCCCGCCCTGGCCGCCTTTGGCCCCTTGTCCGATTTTAATTTCAATAATATCGGCCTTCTTTAAAATTTCCTCGTCAATGCCAAACCGGCCCGTGCTATATTGAATTGTCAATCTATCGGCAAATTGCCGTTCTTCGGGCAACATTCCGCCCTCGCCGGTGTTGGCAACGGTACCCGCCCGCGCCGACCCTTTCGCCAGCGCGATTTTGGCATTTTTTGACAGCGCACCAAAAGACATCGCCGCGATCAATATCGGCGTTTCAATTTCTACCGGCCGCAAACTGTTTTTTCCCAAAATCGTTTTGGAAGAAATTTTTTCTTTAAAATAATCCACGGGGCATTTCGCCAACTGCGCCGGAACAAACACCAAATCGTCAAACCCGTTTTTGATTTCTTTTTGCGACCGCCCGCCGCGTACCGGCACTCTGGCGATCCGATCCTGCACTTTTTTTGTCCAATTAACCATAAGAATTTTTTTAACTTTAAATTATCGTAATGGCTATATATTCATAATCCAAGCCGAAAACAATAGAATTATAGCCAGCCCGCAACCATTGTCAAACGCAAACAAAAAACCCGCTCGCGGGCAACAACATTGTTAAAGCATATCATGGCACGCCTTTGTGCTTCCGATATTGCAATTATATCCGAAACTGTGCTCAAAATCAAAAGCAAACACAAAAACGCCTTCGCGGGCGTTTTGTTTTTTCAAAAACTACTCCTCTATTTTTTCAATCACGCCGTGGGGGCAGACGCTTTCGCCGCCGCAATTTTCCACCGCGTCGGAATCCACCACTTTGGCTTTGGCGTCATCATCCTGCGCCATTCCCGCCGGACAGTTCACGGTGCAAATAAAGCATCCCAAACATTTGTCTTTGTTCACCTGGTATTTTGCCATATTTTTATTATTTTACAACTTAAGCTACACCGCCATTCTACCAATTTTAAAAATTAAAACAAGACTTATTCGCTCGCCCACCCAAATTCCACCATTATTATATTCTGGTATTCTGCAGAATATCGGAATATCGCCAATAAAACCATCACAGACATTCCAACATTCTTGAGAATGTTGGAATGTCCGCTAAATTTCAAATTTTGTATTGGTTTTTGACCGCGTCAATCTTTTTGGCAATTGCGTCTTGGTCGCCCAGATAATAGTGCCTGATGGGCTTTAGATCGTCATCCAGTTCATAGACCAGCGGCACGCCGGTGGGGATGTTTAGCTCCGAGATTTCCTTGTCGCCGATGTTGTCCAGATATTTGGCCAGCGCGCGCAAACTGTTGCCATGCGCCGAAATCAGTATCTTTTTGCCGTCCCTGACCGCGGGCGCGATATCTGAATTCCAATAATCTATTGTGCGGCCATAAGTATCGCTCAATGATTCGGTGCGCGGCATTTTGCCAACCGGCACGGATTTAAAAACTTCCAGTTCGTTTTGCCGGCAGTAATCTTCTTCTTCCATCTCCGGCGGCCGGACGCCATAACTGCGCCGCCATATCCGCACCTGTTCCTCGCCGTATTTTGCCGCCATCTCGCCTTTATTCAAACCTTGCAAGGCGCCATAGTGCCGCTCATTTAATTCCCAAGCATATTTTATTTCAAGCCCCGCCAATCCCATCTGCTCCAATACAATATTCGTAGTATCAATCGCGCGTTTCAATACCGACGTAAAAACCAAATCAAAAACATAACCCTCCTTTTTGAGGATTTTCCCCGCTTCCTCGGCCTCCTCAGCGCCCTTTTCGGACAGCTCCACATCGGTCCATCCCGTGAACCGATTCTGCGCGTTCCACATTGACTCCCCGTGCCGCAACAATACGATTTTGTGCATAAATCAAAAACATTTATTACCATTATACTGCAATATAAAGTTTCATTAAACTCATAAATAAAAAAAATAATACTGACCAAAATAAAACGCGGTATAAATTTTTTTTGTCTTTTTTGCGAAACGTACGATAGATAATAAGACAAAAAACAATTAATGTTAATAATAAAACTACCTGGTACGCAATAATAAATATTATATCCAATAAAGATCGCCGCGAATCCAAACAATTATTAAAAACCACCTCTTTGCCCGCACCAATATTTGGCCCGCAATCAGCAAAAACAAAATTAGCGCAAAAAATCAATGAAATGAAAACAAAGAATTCAGTGATTTTTTTATAAAAATTAATTATTTTCATTTTATCGCCCGTTTAATTCTTCTTCAATTTTTGCCAAACGATTGTATTTTGCCACCCGTTCACCGCGGGCCGGCGCGCCGGTTTTAATGCAATCGGCGCCAATGCCCGCGGCAAAATCGGCGATGAAATCATCGTTGGTTTCGCCGGAGCGATGCGACACAATAATTTTCCAGCCATATTCTTTTGCCAATTTGGCCGCCTCCAGCGCCTCACTCACCGTGCCGATTTGATTGATTTTTAAAATCATCGCGTTGCACGCCTTCTTTTCTTTGGCTTCTTTCATTCTTTGCGGATTGGTCACCAGCAAATCATCGCCGATCATCATCCCGCTGAAAGAAAATCCGCGCCAGCCCTCCCAATCATTTTCCGCGAACGGATCTTCCAAGCCGATGATCTGCGGAAATTGCGAAATCAACCCCGAATAGAATTGCGCCAATCCACCGGCGACAAAACCGCCGAAATTGGTCTGATACCGGACGCCGTCAAAAAATTGGGTGGCGGCAACGTCAACAATGAATTTCACCGGCACCGCGGGCGATACGATCGCAATCGCGCCGCACAAACAATCCAGCGCCTCTTTGGGAATTTTAATCGGCGGCGCGAATCCCCCTTCATCACCCAAA
>Ga0265293_10006036_pt1 | contig 19704 bp, 22 predicted proteins | sample Munlanlewell138R_FD_192505 | JGI IMG/M metagenome (GOLD analysis project Ga0265293, IMG submission 192505) | Leachate microbial communities from a municipal landfill in Southern Ontario, Canada - Leachate well 138R | ecosystem: Engineered > Solid waste > Landfill > Unclassified | place: Canada... | reverse complement strand
AATTAAAAAAAGGATTAAGTTTTACGGAAAAGATTACTGGGAAAAACTTAACACTTCCAATTCTTAATAATTTATTAATTGAAGCACTTCCTAATTTTTTGAAAATATCATCAACTGATTTGGAAGTTGGAATTGAATGGTGGGGACATTGTAAGACTGAAAAAGAAGGAAGTATTGCTGTTCCTGCTAAGTTTATCAGTCAATTAGTGGGAGTTTTGCCTGAAGAAAAGATAGATATAAAAACTAAGGGAAATACTCTTTTGATTGAGGGGAAAAATATAAAAACACAAATTAAGGGCTTTTCTTCTGATGAGTTTCCAATTATTCCTAAGTTTCTTAAGGATATCTATATAGAAATGGATGGAAAAAAATTAAAAGATGGACTAATAAGTGTTGTTGATATGGTGAGCACTTCTCAAGTAAAACCAGAAATATCAGGAGTGTATTTTTCCTTTAATAAGGGAAGTATTAAATTGGTAGCAACGGATAGTTTTCGTCTTACTGAAAAAACAATAAAAGATGACTTTAAGAATTTATTTGAAAAAGAAATCAATTTTATCCTACCTCAAAAAACAACTAGAGAATTGATTAATATTTTGCCAGAAGAAGAGGGAGAGAAAATAAGAATATATTTTTCAGAATCACAAGTAATGTTTGAAACATTTTTACCTAACTCAACTCATCCGGAAATTAACCTTGTTTCAAGACAAATTGATGGTGAATATCCATCATATGAGGAGATTATTCCTAAAACATCAAAAACAAAAATCATCTTAAATAAAGATGAATTTGTAAAACAAATTAAAATGGCCGGACTCTTTGGGGGAAAAACAAACGAAGTGTTAATAAAAGTTGGAGAGAATAATATAGAAATAAAAAGTCAGGACGATGAAATAGGAGAAAGTGAATTAAGTATGTCGGCGATTACTGAAGGAGACGAAGTAAAAGTATCATTTAATTACCGCTTCATATTAGATGCTTTAACAAATATTAAATCATCAGAAATATCTTTTGAAATGCAAGGCAATGATAGACCAGCGCTAATTAAGCCAGTGGGCGATGCAAGCTACCTATATGTAGTAATGCCCATTAGGATATAGGATTTTAATGAGATTCTGACAAAGTATTTTAATTGATATGCTTCAAGTATAATCAATTCATACTAATTGATACAAGTACACTTTGTTTAATTTATACTAATTAACCAACGAAGACAATGTTTTTGAGTTTTTGTCTTAATTTCTAATCTCAACACTTTTCTCAATGATTTTTCTCCATTGAGGTCCAGATGCTGATTCTCCAACACCTCCATACATGGGGGTGTTATCATTATTTCCTGACCATACGCCAACACAAGTGTCTTTAGTGCAACCAACAGTCCATCCATCAACATTTAATTGAGTAGTACCAGTTTTTACAAAAACTTTGTAATTATCAAATCTTAAATTTGAATAATATCCAAAAATTGGAGCCCTCGCATCATTGTCTGATAAAATATCTGTAATCATTTCACAAACACTTGTTTCTAAAACCTTTCGAGGAGTGTTTTTGTTTTCGTAAATTATATTCCCATTAGCATCTTCAATTTTAAGAATAGCCGATGGTTCAATCCTGTATCCTCCGTTGGCAAAAACTCCATAGGCACTGACCATATCAATCAAGTAAACTTCACCACCTCCCAAAACAAGAGATAGTCCGTAATAAGAAGGTGGTTTATCTAGAGTTGTAATACCCATTTTTTTAGCTAAACTGATACTGTCATTTAGTCCAGCCAGACTATTAAGAACTTTAACTGCAGGAACATTCAATGATTGAGCAAGAGCGTTTCTTAGAGTAACTGGGCCTCTAAAAAGGCCATCATAGTTTCTAGGGATATAATATTCCCCTCCCCACATTCCAAAATTAGTTAATTCATCTATAACAATTGTTTGATCAGAGAATCCTTTTCTAAAGGCCTCGGCATAGACAAAGGGCTTGAAAGATGAACCCGGTTGTCTACGCCCTTGAGTAGCAACATTAAAAGAAGGAACAAACTTACAATTAGTAGCAGGATCGCACCCTTCTGGTAATGGTTTTCCCCATGGATCAGCTGAGCCAACCATCGAAAGAATTTGACCCGTCTTGTGGTCAATTGAAATAGCTGCTGAGTTATAAGCACCAAAGCGATTGATGTTACTTGCAACTCCTTCTTTAATGATTTCTTCTGATGCTTTTTGTAGCTCCCAATCAAGAGTGGTATATATTCTTAGTCCCTTTGTTTCTAAAAATGTTGGACCATACATTGATTCAATTTGCTGTTTTACATATTCTACAAAATGGAAAGCAAGTGTTTTAGGTCTATCAGAAAAAGATAATTCAACTTCTTTTGCTTTGTCTCTCTGCTCTTCAGAGATATATCCGACAAGAGCCATTCTATCTAAAACATAGTTTTTTCTGTCCATCAACGCTTCAATATTTTTACCATAAGGAGAATAGAAGCTGGGAGCCTGGACGGTTGCGGCTAAAAGAGCGGATTCTTCTATTGTTAAATCCTTAGCATGCTTTTGAAAATATGTTTGAGCGGCCTCTTCAACTCCATATATATTTACACCAAAGGGAACTTGGTTTAGGTACCATTCTAATATCTGATCTTTGGAATATTTTCTATCTAACTCAAGAGATAAAACAATTTCTTTAACTTTTCTTTCAATACTTTTTTCAGGAATTAAAAAAGTGCTTCTAATTAATTGTTGGGTAATTGTTGAACCTCCCGGGACATTTAAGCTTTGAGTAGATAGACCTAATTTTATAGCTCTAGCAATTCCCCCCAAGTCAATTCCAATGTGATTATAGAAGTTGGCGTCCTCAGTAGCAATTACGGCTTTTTGCATATGGATTGATATATCAGACAAAGGAACATACGTTCTTTTTTCCTCTCCATATATATTAGATAAAACAACTTTGCCGCTTCTATCATATATTTTAGTAGATAAGTTTAATTGGGCCTCAGTAAAAACTTCCGGACGAGGAAGGTCCTTAGTGAAATAAAAAAATAGAAAAACTCCCCCAATTCCAATTAGTAAAAATAATATAAATATCACTTTAAGAAAATTAGCTAAACCTTTCTTCATAGGCACATCCTATCACCTTTTTTGACTTTTGAAAATATTTAATCAATAATATGAGTATGAAAATTATTACTGATGAAAACAAAATAGAAGACATTTTAAGAAGGGGGACAGAGGATATTATTGAAAAAGAATCTCTTAAGAAAAGATTGCTTTCAGGGAAACAATTAAATATTAAATTAGGCATAGATCCAACTGGACCTAAAATTCACTTAGGAAGAGCAACTATATTAATGAAATTAAGGGACTTTCAGGAATTAGGGCATAATATTATTTTAATTATTGGAAACTTTACTGCTTTGATTGGAGATGCGTCAGATAAAGATGCTATGAGGAGGGCTTTGACCGAAAAAGAGATAAAAGAAAACTTAAAGGATTATTTAAGTCAAATAGGAAAAATCTTAGACATTAAAAAAGTGCAAGTAAAGTATAATAAAGATTGGCTTGGAAAATTAAAGATAGAAGAGCTGATTCAATTATCAATGAATTTTACTGCCCAGCAAATGATTCAAAGAAGAAACTTCAAAGAGCGATGGGACGAAGGAAAACCAATTGGTCTTCACGAGCTAATGTATCCCTTATTACAAGGATATGACTCTGTAGTTATCAAGTCCGATGTTGAAATTGGTGGCTTTGATCAATTATTTAATCTCAAAGCAGGTAGAATCTTACAAAGGGTATTTAATCAAGAGCCACAAGATGTGATGACGCTTAAAATGATATATGGATTAGATGGAAGAAAGATGTCTACTTCATGGGGCAATGTAATTAATATATTAGATGATCCAATAGATATGTTTGGCAAGTTGATGACCTTAAATGACGATTTAATTATTGATTATTTTGAATCATGCACAAGAATACCAATGATACAAATAGAAGAAATTAAAAAATCATTAAAAAACAAAGAAGTTAATCCAAAAGAAATTAAAAAATCATTAGCAAAAGAAATTGTTACCATTTTTCACAATTCAAAAGAAGCACAAAAAGCTCAAGAAGAGTTTGAGCAGGTTTTTGAAGACAAAAAACTTCCTACAGAAATAGAAGAAGTTAAGATAGAAAAAGGGGAATACAATACACAAGAGTTGTTAGTGAAGCTATCTTTGGCAAAATCAAAAAGTGAAGCCAAGAGATTGATTGACCAGGGAGGAGTAAAAATAATTAACAACAGCAATATAGAAGTCATTAAAACAGAAACTATTAAAATAGAAAAAGGAATGATTGTTCAGGTAGGAAAAAGAAATTTTAGAAAAATAATATAATTATGGAATCGTAATCCCATAATTTAAGAAATATGTTAAAAAGGAGAATACAAAAATCAATACAAAATAATCTTTTCAAAGGAAAGGCAATTGTTGTATATGGTCCTAGACAGGTAGGAAAAACAACCTTAATGAAACAGATAATCAAGAGTAATAAAAACAAAAAGTGTTTGTATTTGAATTGTGAAAACTTTTCAGTTCAGGAAAACTTAGAGATATTAGAAGCTAAAAAAATAAAAAAATACTTTAATAATGCTAATTTAGTAGTTTTAGATGAGGCACAAGTTCTTAAAAATCCCGGAGGGATTATTAAATTAATGGTTGATACTTATCCTAAGATACAAATATTAGCCACAGGGTCATCTTCTTTTGACTTAGAAAATAAAATAGGAGAGCCCTTAGTGGGAAGAGCTTATTATTACAAGCTTTATCCTTTGTCAGTAGAAGAAATTTTATTAAATAAAGAAGATTTAGATGTTGAGGAGATATTAAAATTTGGTCTTTATCCTGAAGTATTTTTTAGTAAAAATAAGGAAGAAGATATTAACAATATTTCTTCAGGATATTTACTCAAAGATATTTTATCTTTTGAAGGAATTAAAAAATCAGATGTTTTAATTAAATTATTAAAACTTTTGGCCTTGCAAATTGGCAACGAAGTTTCTTTTAATGAGATAGCTAGAAATCTTTCTGTTGATAAAAAAACAGTAGAGAAATATATTGATATACTTGAAAAGTGCTTTATTGTTTTTAATGTTCAAGGACTGAGCAGGAATTTGAGAAAAGAAGTATCAAAAAATGTAAAAATTTATTTTTATGATTTAGGCATTAGAAATAGTTTAATTCTAAATTATAATGAAATCAACAAAAGAAATGATGCGGGCGGTCTTTGGGAAAACTTTTGTATTTTAGAAAGAATGAAATACAGAGAGTATAACAATATTAAAGCAAATATTTATTTTTGGAGAACATATACTCAAAAAGAAATAGACTATATCGAAGAAAGAGATGGGAAATTCTTTGCTTATGAAATAAAATGGGGAAAGGGAAAGATTGTTAATCCTACAGAATTTATTAATAATTATAGCAATTCACAATTTGAAGTTATTAATAAAGAAAATTATCTTAACTTTATTTCCTAAACTTTAAGTTGTTAGCACAACATATTGCTATGGCTAGTGCATCTGCGGCATCGTCTGGCTTAGGTATTTCTTCTAAATTAAGTATTTGTTTTACCATTTCTTGGACTTGTTTTTTTTGTGCTTTGCCATAGCCGGTTACAGCAATTTTCGCTTGCATTGGCGTATATTCAACAAAGGGAATATTATTTTTTGAGATAGTAAAGAGAATAACACCCTTAGCTTGGCTTACAGGTATAACAGTTTTAAGATTTTTGAAAAAAAATAAACTCTCAATAGCAATAAGCGAGGGCTTGTGTTTTTTAATAATATAATTTAAGTCAAAATTAATTTGTTTTAGTCGTTCACCCGGGCATTCAGTTGAAAGAGTTTCAATTACTCCATAGTCAAGACAAGAGAAAGAGTTTTTGTCATAATCAATTATTCCAAATCCAGTAGTTGCTGTTCCTGGATCTATTCCTAGTATAATCATAATATATTAGTATATACATTTGAAACATCGTCGTGGTCCTCTATTGCTTCAATAAAAGATGTGTATTTTTCTTCATCAGCAGATATTTTTTCTTTAGCTACCCATTCCAAATTAGCAAAATCAACCTTGAGTGACGTTGAATTATTTTTAACATTTTCCATTTCTTCTGGTTTAGTATAAATAATTAAATTATCTTCTTCCCATAGTATATCTTCTGCTCCTGCTTCTATTGCTAGCAATTCTGCTTCTTCTTTTGATTGAATGTCAGTAATTCCAATAACTCCTCGTCTTTCAAACATCCACTTTATCGCTCCTTCGTTGACTATTTTGCCTCCCTTTTGAGAAACAAGAAGTTTAATTTCATTAATACTTCTGTTTTTGTTGTCCGTAATTCCTTCAATTAAAACAGCCATATTGTCTGGGCCATATGCTTCTATTAAAAACTCTTCAAGCGTTGCTCCTTCTATTTCTCCCGAGCCCCTTTTGATTGCTTTTTCAATACTATCATTGGGCATATTTAATCCTCTTGCCTTATCAACAATACTTCTTAATTTTGGGTTAAAAGCAATATCAGGACCACCTTCTCGAGCGGTTATTGATATTTCTTTAGACAACTTAGAAAAGAGCTTGCTTCTCTTGGCGTCTTCAGCCCCTTTTTTTAATTTAATATTATGAAAATGACTGTGTCCACTCATATAATTAGATAATACAGAAAAAAGGGGACTTAGTCAAAGTTGACTATTTACTATTGACAGTCAACAGTCAATAGTATAGAATTATACTAATGAAAGAAACAAAACAGAAAATAATTAAATATATAGAAAAAAGGGGTCCTGTTTCAGCAAAAGAACTTACTGATTATATTGGCATATCGAAACAAGCTATGTTTGTTCATCTCAAAACATTAATTGAGAAGGATTTTATTTATAAAATTGGTACCCCTCCTAAAGTTTTTTATATCCTAAAAGAAAAAACAATAGATTTCGAAGATGTTTTTTTTGAAGAAGAGATAAGGAATGTTATTGAAGATAATTTTTTATTTATTACTCCTGGCGGAGAGATCAAAGAAGGAACAAAAGCTTTTATTTATTGGTGCAGGAGTAATAATTTAGAACCTATAAAAACAGGTAAAGATTATTACAATACATTAAAAAAATATAATAAATATAAATTAAAATCAGGATTAATTGACGGAACTCAAAAAATTAAAAATTCTTTTGAAAAAATAAACATAGACAAAGTTTTTTATTTAGATTTTTATGCTATTGAAATGTTTGGAAAAACAAAACTTGGACAATATTTACTTTATAGCAAACAAAGCCAAGATAAAAAGATGATTAAGAATCTTTCTGATTTTATAAAAGGAAAAGTATTGGGACTTATTGATGAATATAATATAGATGCTGTTTGTTTTGTTCCTCCTACTGTCAAAAGAGAGGTTCAACTAATGAAAGAATTAGAAAATAATTTAAAATTAAATTTAAATAAAGTAAAAATTGTTAAAGTAAAATCAGACATTGCTATTCCGCAAAAAACACTTAACAAATTAGATGATAGAATAAAGAACGCAGAACAAACTTTTTTTATAGACGAAAAAAGACAGTACGATAATATACTTATTATTGATGATGCAGTTGGTTCAGGGGCAACATTAAATATTATTGCTGAAAAAATTAAAAAAGCGAAAATAAACAAAGGGAAGGTAATAGGGCTGGCAATTACTGGTAGCTATAAAGGTTTTGATATTATTAGTGAGGTTTAATTTTTAAATGCTCATAAGCTAATTTTGTGGCAATTCTTCCTTTAGAAGTTCTTTTTATTAGTCCTAATTGAATAAGGTAGGGCTCGTAAACATCAAGAATGGTATTTTTTTCTTCAGAAGTTGCTGAAGATAATGCTTGAAGTCCAACTGGACCACCCGCAAATTTATGAATAATTGTTTCTATTATTTTTATATCTCCTGGTTCTAGTCCTAATTCGTCAACTTCTAAAAATGACAAACTATCAATTACAATTTTTTTAGTAATTGTGTCCTTGTTGTCCATTTGAGCAAAGTCACGAACCCTTTTTAATAATTTATTAGCAATTCTCGGAGTGAAGCGAGAGCGTTTTGACAGCTCTTTTGCGGCATCATCGTTAATTTTAATGTTTAATATTTTAGCCGATCTTTTTATAATCTCCTCAATTTCTTCGGGGCTATAAAAACCTAACTGGAAGATGGCGCCAAATCTACCTCTTAAAGGTGATGAAAGCATATCTAATTTAGTAGTTGCTCCTATTAAAGTAAAACGAGGCAAAGTTAAATCTAATGTTTTTGCCATTGGTCCTTTGCCCAAAATTAAACTTAATTTAAAGTCCTCCATTGCTGAATAAAGATATTCTTCAACTTGTTTGTTTAATCGGTGACATTCATCAATAAAAAGAAAGTCGCCTTCGTTCAAACTCGTTAATAGTGCTACTAAATCACCTGGTTTTTCAATAATTGGTGCTGTTATCGTTCTAATATTTCCTCCTGCTTCTTTTGCTATTAAATAAGCAAGAGTAGTTTTTCCTAATCCAGCAGGACCATAGAAGAGTAAATGATCAGGAGGATCATTCCTTTTCTTTGCGGCGCCGATAATAATCTTCAAATTATTTTTAATTCTTTCTTGTCCAATATAATTTGACCACTTTTGAGGACGAAGGGTATTTTCTAAGATTTCTTCAGAGTTATTTAATTGTGGAGAAAAGCTCTTGACAGACATTTTATGCTATGTTATATTATCGCTACAAGGTAAATGATTCTTGAAATGGGGGGAAGGGGAGTTTTTTTAGTTAATGGTTAACTTGGTTCCGACTGGGTTATACCTCGAAAAATTTCTTAGCTTAGCCCTACCGCTAACAAGAACCCCCATTTCAGGAATTATTTATCACGTCCCCGCAAGGGGATTTTTGTTTACCCGGCAACTCTTTTAACTTCATCAATGGTCGTGACTCCTTTTAATATTTTAATCAATCCATCTTGTTTCATTGTAGTCATTCCTTTTTTAATGGCCTTTTTTTGTAGGGCTGATGTTGATGGGGAAGTTAAGATAAAATCCTCTATCTCGTCGTCAATTAGCATTGCTTCAAATATACCAACCCTTCCTTTATATCCTGTAAAATTACAATATTCACAACCTTTTATTTCTGCCACCTCTATATTCTCATTTATTTCTGGGCAATCAACATTACTTCCAATACCAGCTAATCCATCTTGAATCTCTTTTAGCAATTCGGGAGAAATTTTTTTCATCTCTGTGCATTTAGGACAAACCTTTCTTACCAATCGTTGAGCAATAGCAATGTTAATAGCGGGAGCAATGTTTGTTGGTGATTCTCCCAACGCTTGGAATCTTGCAATTGTTCCAGCGGCATCGTTAGCATGAAGAGTGCTTAATACTAAGTGTCCAGTTAGTGCGGCCTGTAGGGATATTGAGGCTGTTTCTAAGTCTCTGATTTCACCAACTAGGATTGCATCTGGGTCTTGCCTAACAATTGATTTTAATCCAGTAGCAAAATTATATCCTTTTTTAGGGTTCACTTGTGTCTGAGATATCCCATCTAAGTGATACTCAATAGGGTCTTCAATGGTGATTACTTTAATTTCAGGACTTCTTATTTTTTTAAGAAAAGCATAAAGAGTGGTTGTTTTACCAGATCCAGTTGGACCAGTCACAACAATCATTCCATTTGGCTTTTTAGCTTGTGATTCAAAAATTTGATAAATATCCTTTCTCAGTCCAAGTTGTTCTAAATCAATTAAATTGTTAGGATTTAAAATCCTCATAACAATAGTTTCTCCATATTCTGTTGGCAGAGTTGAGACCCTAATTTCAATTTCATTTCCAGTGTGAAAAATAATGGAGAATCTGCCGTCTTGTGGCTTGTCAGAAACATTCAATTTTAAGGAGCTCAAAAGCTTAATTCTTGAGACAATTCTTTGATGTTTTAATTTATCAAAAGATAATACTTCTTGGAGAATTCCATCAATTCTACATCGGAGTTTTGATCCATCTGGCAGCGCTTCAAGGTGTAAGTCAGAAGCATTTAAGAGTATAGAACCCGACAATATTGTTTTTAATAAAACAGAAATATCTAACCCCATTGAATCTTCAATTTGTTTTTTAAATCCTGGAACACCAAAAACATTTTGTTCTATTGCTTCTTGTAGGTCTTTTTCAATTTCAATTTTGTTTTTAATTGTTTCCATAATTTAAGTAAGATAATATTTTTTCTTTAGCGATATTTACTCTTTCTTCATCGGTTAAAAATATACCACCTTTTTCTTTATATACTCCCCTAAATTTATTGTTCATTTTGTTAACTATATACTTTTTATTAGTATAAAACAATCCTTTTACAGATAATGGCGAGGTTTTGCTTTCCCATAAAATAAAGAAAGAAGGAATATTCAAGAAATTCTTTAGTTTTTCTGCAACAAAACTAAGATCTTTTGATGTTGTTTTGCTTTTTTCAAAATCACTTTCTAAAACAGTAGATATATATGTATTATTTGTACAACTAAGATTATTCAAAATTATCTCTAACAATTTATTTTTTTGTGGTTCGCCTGGCAAGAGAGAAAGATCTCCGCCGTTTTTCAAAAGCCATCTCATTGTAGAAATCTTTTTATTATTATCGGTTTTTTTATTGGAAAAAGACAATCCATAGAGAAGAAAACTATTTACTTCTTTGTTTGTATATTCATCAATTTCTTTTAACAGGCAAGCAATTGTTTGAGAAAAGGGTTGATTATCTTTTATAATATTAATCTCACCGTAATTTTGATTATTTAGGTTGTCATCAATATTTATAATAGTGCAATTAAATAATTGGTCAGCATCACAAAGTTTTTCAACTTCCTTAAAGTCATCAATTCCTATCGTAAAGAGAAGGTTGTAATTAGAAGAGAAAAAATCTTCATTAGAAATTATTTTACAAGAAAAATTATCATCATTTATATTTTTATCTTTTGGTGTTAGGTATAAAATAAGTCCTTTATCTTTTTTTTCATAATAAACTTCCGAAATTTCTTCGCTAAAGGTTATTTGAAATTGTTTGCCATTTTTCTTATTGGTAAGTTTTATAATTTCATCAGGCAAATTATTGGAGGGAAAACATGTCTTTTTGCCCATACTTCTTAGAGCAAAAAAAAGAGCCAAAGAGGCCCCGATGGCATCAATATTTGCATTTTTTTTAGTTAAAATACCGATATTTTCTATTCCGTTTATAGCTTCTTTAATATCCATATTGCATCACTAATTTATTATATTCGCAAGCAAAAGTCAATTTACTTGATGTGTTGTATGTGATAGTATAAAACAAGTATGGAGTATTTATCAAAAAATGTAGAGGAGACCAAAGAGATTGGTAGACAATTAGCAAGAAGTGGTCACCGAGTGTTTGTTTTTAGTGGAGAACTTGGCGCTGGGAAAACTTCTCTTATTCAAGGGTTTGCTGAAGAGATAGGTGTTTTTAATATTACTAGCCCAACATTTGTTTTAATGAATAAGTATCAACTCAAAGATAATAGGAACTTTTGCCATTTTGATTTTTATAGAATTGAAGATAACAAAGAAGCAATGTTTGCTAAAGAAGTAATTTTTGATGAAAATAATATAGTTTGTATAGAATGGCCAGTTGATGAAGTTATTCCTAAAAATGCAGTTAAGGTAAAAATTGAAATTATAGATGAGGATAAAAGAAAAATAATAGTTGATTATGAAAAATAGAGAAAATTTTGTCATAGTTGATGCTAATTCAATAATCCATAGGGCTTTTCATGCCTTGCCACCATTGAAATCAAAAGATAATCAAGTTGTTAATGCGGTCTATGGTTTTTTGCTTGTTTTATTTAAGCTCTTAAAGGATTTAGAGCCAAAATATTTTGTTGCTTGTTTTGATGTTCCTAAGCCAACATTTAGAAAGAAAATGTTTGAAGAATACAAAGCACAAAGAAAAAAGGCTCCTGATGAGCTATATATTCAAATACCAATAGTTAAAGAAGTTTTAAGGACTTTTAATGTTCCCATTTTTGAAAAAGAGGGCTATGAAGGAGATGATTTAATAGGAACACTTACTTTTAATATTAAAGATAAAAATAACATTATTGTTTCCGGAGACAAAGATAATTTACAGTTAATTAATGGAAATACCAAAGTTTATTACCTTAATCAAGGAGTTAAAAGTGCTTTGATTTATGATGAATCAATGGTTAAAGAGAAATATAATGGACTAACTCCAAGTCAGCTTATTGATTACAGAGGACTAAGAGGAGATGCATCAGATAATATACCGGGAGTAAAAGGAATTGGAGAAAAAACGGGATTTCGCTTAATTAAAGAATTTGGAAGTATAGATAATTTATATAATAAAATTGAAAAGCAGGAAGATAACCTACCAGCTAAATTAAGAGAAAAATTAATTGAACAAAAAAAAGAAGCATATTTAAGCAGAGAATTATCTGAAATTAAAAAAGATGTTCCGATTAATATTAATCTTAAAGATTGCGAGTGGGGAGGCTATGACAATAAAAAAGTTTTAGAAATGTTAAAAAAGTTCAATTTTAATAGTTTAATTAAAAATATAGAACCAGATAGAACTGGAGAAAATTTAAGATTGTGGTAAAATAAAACTATGGAAGAATTGTTAACAAAATCTGAAGATTTACGAAAAGTAAGAGCCGCCTTGTTAAATGTTTTGGAGGATACAGATGAATTGAGGCGAAGTGCTGTTGATGAGAGAAACAAAACGATGGCGATTATTGAAAATCTTACCGATGGAGTTATTTTACTAAACAAAAAGAAACAAATAGAGATTATTAATTCCCCAGCGACAGAACTGTTTAATATAGGCAAAAAAGAAGCGATTGGTAAATGTTTTGTTGATTTACTTGATATTGAAAATATTCCAGAAATAAAAAAAATACTAATAGACAAAGACAGAATTAGAAATATTTATCGGGAAGAAGTAGCAACTCTTGATGGTCTTCATTTAGAAATAACATCTGTTTTGTTAAAAGACGAAATAGAAGAAAAAGGGTTCTTAATTATTATTCACGATGTAACTAAAGAAAAATTGATTGAGAAGATGAAAACGGAGTTTGTTTCTGTTGCCGCCCATCAATTAAGAACTCCCTTATCAGCGATTAAGTGGACAATTAGAATGATCTTAGATGGAGATGCTGGGGAAATTAACGAAGAGCAAAGAGAGCTATTAGAACAAACATATATTAGTAATGAAAGAATGATTAGATTAATTAATGACTTGTTAGATGTTAGTAGAATTGAAGAAGGAAGATTATTGTATGACCAAGAGGATGCACGAATAGAAGATGTTTTAGACAGCGTTATCGAGGCCTCTCAAGAGATGTTAAGAAACAAAAATATGGTTTTGGAAGTAAATAAAAAAGAAACACCTAAGGTAAAAATTGATAAAGAGAAAATAGGAGTAGTTATTCAAAATCTTTTAGAAAATGCGATAAAATATACTGAGCAAGGGGGGAAAATTAAAATCACTTTGGACAATGACGAAAAAAATGTTATATTTAAGATAGAAGATTCAGGAGTAGGAATACCTAAAAGCCAACAAGATAGAATCTTTACAAAATTCTTTAGAGCGGAAAATGTAACAAGAATGGAGACTAATGGAACTGGATTAGGACTTTATACTACAAAAAACATTGTTCAGGCGCACAAGGGGCAGATATGGTTTGAATCAGAAGAAAACAAAGGAACTACTTTTTATTTTACAATTCCAATTAATAATAAATAAAAAAAATATTATGATGAAAAAAATATTACTAATAGAAGATGATAAGTTTCTAAGAGAGTTAATGGTCAAAAAACTTTTAACGATGGATTATGATGTTACTTCTGCCGTTGATGGTGAAAGTGGACTATCAATGATTAAAGAAGTAAAACCAGATGTTGTCCTTTTGGACTTGATATTACCAGGAATAAATGGGTTTGAAGTTTTAGAAAAAGCAAAACAAGACCCTGAAATTGCTGATATTCCTGTGATTATACTTTCTAACTTAGGACAAAAGGAAGATATTGAGCGTGGGCAAAAACTTGGTGCCGCTGACTTTATGATAAAAGCACACTTTACGCCTCAAGAAGTAGTTAACAAAATTAAAACTATATTAGGATAAATGCCTGAGCTTCCTGAAGTAGAAACAATTGTAAATGACCTTAAAAAAGAAATAACAGGACGTTGTTTTGTTAATCTTTGGACGGACACGGAAAATATGATCAAGGGAGATAGTGTTAATGATTTTACTAAAAAAATTACTAACAAAAAAATAATTGATATTAAAAGAAGAGGTAAAAATATTTTAATTTACTTAGATAAAGGTATTATTTTATTAATTCACCAAAAAATATCGGGGCATTTATTATTATCAAAATGGGAATTTATCAACAATCAATGGGTTGCTAAGCCGGGACCATTAAGTGAAGATAAGATGAATGGTTATTTACATATTGTAATAGGCCTTGATGATGGTAGGCAATTGGCCTTGTCTGACCAAAGGAAGTTTGCTAAAATGGAGATATTAAAAGATGATAAGATAGATATTGGACCAGAGCCATTAGAAATTGATTACAATTCATTTAGGGAACTTTTTAGAAACAAAAGAGGTAAAATTAAACAACTTTTAATGAAGCAAGAGTTTATTGCTGGTATAGGCAATATATATGCTTCAGAGATTCTTTTCTTGTCAAAAATTCATCCTGAAGAAGAAGTTTCGAAGTTGGATGAAAAGGACTTTGAAAACATATTTAAGAATATGCAATTTATACTAAAAGAATCAATTCGCTTGAGAGGAGATAGTTTTTCTGACTTTAGAACAATTTATGGAGAAAAAGGTGGATTTCAGAATATAATGAAAGTATATCAAAGGGATGGTCAACCATGCGTTAATTGTAAAACAAAAATAGAAAGATTTAATTTAGGTGGAAGAGGAACTTTTTATTGCCCTAATTGCCAAAAAAAGAAATGATTATATTTTTTTACGGAAAAGATAAATATAGAATTAGAGAAAAAGTTAAAGACCTAATCAATGCTCATAGAGAAAAAAATAAGAGTGGTTTTAGGTCCTTAAGAGATGCTCAGTTGGAAGACATAAGAAGAGAGATGCTTTCTGTTTCAATGTTTAATGAAAAAAAACTTGTAATTGTTTATGATTTTGTAATAACTAAAGATTTCTTATCACAAATAGAGTTGTTTGAATCATCGCCTAATATTCTTTTAATAGTTAATGAAAATGATGCTGACATTGATTGTAAAAAACAAGAATTTGAATTATTAAATGGATTAAAGTTAAAAAAATGGGCAAGAAACAAAGTTGAAGATATGAAAGGAGTAATTGATGAAGATGCCCTAAATCTACTAATTGATTATGTCGGTAGTGATTTATTTAGAATGGAAAATGAAATTATTAAATTAGTTAATTATTCTTCTAATATATCGCTTAAAGATGTTAAAAAACTGGTGAGAAATAAAGATGAAGTTAATATTTTTGAAACAATTGATTTTATTACAAGAAAAGATAAAAAAGGAGCCCTTCAATCAATTAAAAAGCATCTTGATAAAGGAGATGTACCGACATATATATTAGCAATGATTGGTTTTCAAGTTAGGAAAATTATTTCAGCAAAAGAAAGAGGGGGTTATAATAATTTTACAATAGATGAACTTAAAAAACTTTACGATAAAATTGTTGAACTGGACTATGGAATTAAAACAGGAAAAGTAAATCCTGCTGAATCATTAAATATTTTAATTTGTGGCGTATGAAAAAAATTATTTGTTTTGATGTTAATGGAACATTAGTAGACCAAAATTCTTGGGATATTTTTACTTCTAGTGAAGAAATAGAGAAAAAATTAAAAGATATATTTGATGATTATAACAATAATAAAATACCCTTAAGGGATTTTTGGGATCAAGTTGCTTTAGTTTTCAAGTCAACAGGTAATGTTAATATAGAATATATTCGCAATCACTTTGATGATGCTAATGTTTTGAAGGAAGGAGCGGAAGATTTAATTAATTACTTAAAAGAGAAAGGATATAAGATATATTTAATTTCTTGCTCAATAGACATTTACTTAGAAGAATTAACTCGAAAATTAAAATTAGATGGCTTTTTTGCAGGAACAAAATTTATTTTTGATGAAAATGGAGAGTTGTTGTCCATTGAAAACGAGTGCTTTGAAAATAAAAACTTCAAGGAAGAAAAAGTTAGAAAAGTAGCAGAAGAAAACAATGCAGAAATAGAAGATATTATTTTTGTTGGCGATGGCAAAAATGATATCGGGGCATTTAAGATAACTAAAAAAGGCATAGCCATTGATAGTGAAGTTGAGGAGTTAAGAAATATTGCTTGGAAAAATGTTAAACAATTAAAAGAAATAAAAAATATTCTTTAGTTTGGATTTATTTTTTTAATTTTTTTCATTATTCTTGACTTTTTTCTTGCCGCGGTATTTTTCTTTATTACTCCTTTCTTAGCCGCTTTATCAATTGCCTTGTATATCTGAGGCATCATTTTCTCAACTGCCTCCGTATCTTTTGCGGCAATTAAAACATTAGCTTCTTTTATAAGCCTTCTCATCTCTAACGTTCTTTTTTTATTTATAGCCCTTTTCCTTTCATTTTGTTTAGGCCTTCTTTTTGTTGTTTTTGTAACAGGCATATATGTTGTATATATACTAATTGTTATTTTTTTGCAAGTTTTGCTATAATAGTTTTATGATAAGTTATATTAAAGGAACAATTAGACATATTGATAATAAATTAATAACTATTGAAAAGTCAGGAATTGGTTTTGATGTTTTTTTAAACGAAAGAGATACTGAAAAATTAGTCGAAGGAAAAGAAATAGAAGTTTTTACAGAGCTATTATTAAAAGACAAAGAAATTGAATTGTATGGTTTTTTAAGTATAGAAAAATTAAAGTTATTTAAAACATTAAAAAGTATTTCAGGAGTGGGGCCTAAAAGTGCATTAGACCTTTCTTTTGTTGATTCATTAGAAGAATTGAAGAGCTTAATTGAAAAAGGAGAAATTAAGGGTATTGGAGAAAAAAAATTACAAAAAATACTTTTAGAAATTACAGGAAAAGTTAAATCAATCAATAACAAAATAGATAACGATGCTTTAAGTGGATTAATTTCGTTAGGATTCAAAAAAAGCCAAGCTCAAGAAGCCCTAAAAAAAGTTTCTAATGAAATAAAAGATACAGAGCAAAGAATAAAAGAAGCATTAAAATTATTATGAGAAAATATATTAATCTTATTAAAAAATTTATTCCTGGTTTCGTTATTAGTGTATATCACTTTGCCCTGTCTTTTATAGGTGCTCTTTATTGTGGGTTCCCTGGTAAAAGGATTAAAGTTATTGGAATTACAGGAACTAATGGTAAATCAACTGTAGTAGGCATGACTTCGCAGATACTTAAAGAAGCAGGATACAAGGTGGCTTCATCTTCATCAATTGTTTTTAAGATTGGAGAAATGGAAGAAGAAAATAAAATGAAAATGACAATGCCGGGAGGACTTATACTTCAAAAATTCCTAAAAAAGGCAGTTAGTGAAAAATGCGATTATGCAATTATTGAGGTTACTTCTGAGGGAATAAAACAACATCGTCATCGTTTTATTAATTTTGATGTCGTTGCTATTACTAATTTAACGCCGGAGCATATTGAAGCACACAAAGGATTTGAGAATTATAAAAAAGCAAAAGGGGAGCTGTTTAATGTTTCTAAAAACATACATATTATTAATAGTGATGACGAACACAAAGATTATTTCTTGGGGTTTAGGGCAAAAAAAATTATTACCTATGGAATAAAGAGCGGTGACCTGAAAGCAGAAGATATTAAGCTTTTCCCTAATGGATCAACTTTTAAGGTTAATCAAGAGGAATTCAAATTGAAATTATTATGTGAGTTTAATATCTATAATGCTTTAGCGGCAATAGCAATAGGATTGTCACAAGGGGTTTCAATTAATACTTGTAAAAAAGGATTGTCAAAGGTTGAGCAAATTGCTGGAAGAATGGAAGAAGTTGTTGATAATGTTTTTGTTGATTATGCTTTCACTCCCAATGCCTTAGAGAAAGTTTATAGTTTTTTGAAACCAAAAGAAGGAAGATTAATTTGTGTATTGGGTTCTTGCGGAGGAGGCAGAGACAAATGGAAAAGACCAGTGTTAGGCAAAATAGCTGACACCTATGGAGATATAGTTATTGTTACAAACGAAGACCCATACGATGAGGATCCAATGGGAATAATCAATCAAGTTGCTGAAGGATCACCTAAAGCAGAGAAAATTCTTGACAGAAGAGAGGCAATCAAGAAAGCTCTTCAACTTAAAGAAGAGAAAGATGTTGTTGTTATAACGGGAAAGGGCTGTGAGCCATGGATATGTGTTGAGCATGGTAAAAAAATACCATGGGATGATAGAGAAATTATAAAAAGCATATATAATCTTTTATAAAATGATAAATAAAAAAAGCTTTACTTGTGAAATTAGAGATATTAATGGCTTTACTCTTAATAATGCTGAAATATTAAGAAAATCAATTGAAGAAACAAAAAATAGCAAAGAAGTTTTTAATAATGAAGAAGAATTGATTAATTCTTTGTTAAAAAAAGATTAAAGTATTGTTAATTAAAGATATGATTATTGCCTAGTTTTTCTTGACAGATTCTTGTTCATAGGTATAATAAGGATGTCCTATGGATATACATACGCCCCCGTTATTCGGGGAAAAACTTTTTAGTTTTTTAGGAATTGACTTTACTAATACATTTATATTAGCTATACTTTGCGCGCTCTTATTGATTGTGTTTTTTTTAATTGGGTTTAAGAAAAAAGAAATGATACCCGGAAAAACACAAAACTTTTTTGAATTTATCTTAGAGTCATTGTTTGACTTATTTGATAGTATGAGTGGAGACAGAAAAAAAACAGAAGAGATCTTTCCTTTGGTTGCAACTTTGTTTATTTTTATATTAATGAGTAATTTATTAGAAATACTTCCAGGCGTGGGAGTTTTTCCTTTTTTAAGGTCTCCTAGTTCAGATTTGCACTTTACATTAGCGATAGCAATATTTTCAATGGGATTTATTCATTTTTTAACAATAAAGAAATTAGGAGGAATAAAATATCTTAAAAAGTTTATCGTTTTAAACAATCCGATTTTGTTTTTTGTTGGCATGTTAGAGGCAATGGGAGAATTTACAAAGACATTATCATTAGGAATTAGGTTGTTTGGGAACCTTTTCGCAGGAGAGATTTTATTAATAGTTATTAGCTCTATGATTTCATTTATTGTTCCATTGCCATTTTTGGGTCTTGAGATATTTGTAGGATTTATTCAGGCGTTAATATTTTCATCATTAATTACAGTTTTTTATGGCTTCCTTACCACAGAAGAAGAATAATATTGGGTATGTTTTGGGAATGGGCAGTGGACTAGGCTTTGTTCTTGCTTTTCCGCTTGTGTTAACTATACTTTTAGGAGTAATGATTGACAAGAAGTTAGAAACATTCCCAATAGCGTTGATAATATCGGTTTTGATTGGAATAGGGCTAACAATAGTTGATTTATACAGGATAGTAATTCCGTTTTTGGAAAAAAGGTCGAATAATAATAATAATAATAAGTCAAGTTAATAAAATAAAAATATA
>Ga0265293_10006035_pt1 | contig 19706 bp, 9 predicted proteins | sample Munlanlewell138R_FD_192505 | JGI IMG/M metagenome (GOLD analysis project Ga0265293, IMG submission 192505) | Leachate microbial communities from a municipal landfill in Southern Ontario, Canada - Leachate well 138R | ecosystem: Engineered > Solid waste > Landfill > Unclassified | place: Canada... | reverse complement strand
AGTTTGATGCAACGAAAGTAGAACCCACATCCGTAATGGAAGTGATCCCTGAAGGTAAGTATACGGTGGTCATCGTTGACAGCAGTATCCGTTCGACCAAAAAAAACGAACAAAATAAAATGCTGCAGTTAACGTTCCAAGTCGCTGACGGCAAATATAAAGGATCCAAGCTGTATGCGTTTCTGAACATTATCCATAGCAATTCGACTGCGGTCGAAATTGCGAAACGTGATCTGTCCGCTATCGCCCATGCCGTGGGCGTATTGAAATTGAAAGATTCTGCATCTCTGCATAATATTCCGCTTACGGTACACGTTAAGCTGGAAAAGGATCAGAACGACAACATGCGCAACGTAATCAAAGGCTACGATAAACGGGAACTGCCATCTATAACACCAACAGCAACGGCATCCGTAGACGTGAAACCGATTCCGATGACAGCGCAAGAAGAGGTCGAAACGGCGCCCTGGGCCAAATAGAAAGGATGGGTGGTGTCTACTTATCATGCTGGGTAGACGCCACCCTTTTCAATTATGCAACTATTCGAACTGCCATGGCCGCCGTCTATCAATAACTATTACGTTCATACACGCAACCACACCTACATTGGAGATAGAGGAAGAGACTACAGGATCATCGTTCGTTCTATACTGAACACGAACAAAGCCCGTAAAATTTCTGGGTATATTCGGTTAGAACTGGAACTATATCCTCCGGACAAGCGCAAGCGGGATATGGACAATATCCAGAAAGCGCTTTGGGATGCACTTCAGCATGGAGGATTATATGAGGATGATTCGCAAATCAAATCGTTCCATTGTGAAATGTACGAACCTATGGAGGGCGGTCTGGTCGTCGTAAAGATAAGGAATCGCTAATATGAAAGAGATTGTTACTTTGCGCCCGTATCAGGCAGCAGCTGTACAGTCGGTATACGAACATTTGCGTACACGAGATGATAATCCCTGTGTCGTATTACCGACAGGCACAGGTAAAAGCCATGTAATCGGACAAATTGTAACCGATGCCGTAACGAGATGGGGCGGTCGTGTACTTGTCTTAGCACATGTAAAGGAATTACTGGAACAGAACAGCGCCAAGATCCTGGAACATACGCAAAACATCGATGTGGGCATCTATTCCGCAGCCCTAAAATCGAGGGATACGGAACAATCTGTCATTGTCGCAGGTATCCAGTCCGTATATAAACGTGCCTGTGAACTGGGTAAATTCGATCTAATCATCATCGATGAAGCCCATTTGATCCCGACTGAAGGTGACGGTATGTACCGTCAATATCTGGCAGATGCACAAATAATCAATCCAAACGTGCGTCTGATCGGACTTACCGCAACACCGTACCGACTAAAAGGCGGCGAAATATGCGCGCCCGAGAATATATTGAACTATGTCTGCTACGAGGCAGGCTTACGTGAGATGATCCTTGACGGCTATTTGTCGACTATACGCAGCAGGAACGGTAAACGTTCCGAAGTAGACGTAAGCAATCTGCGTGTAAATTACGGTGAATTTGTTCTGTCCGAGATGGCGGAAGCCTTCGATAAGAAGGATCTAGTCAGAGCTGCCTGTCTGGAGATAGCGGAATTAACCGCAAACCGTAAATCGATACTCGTTTTTGCCGCTTCCGTGGCGCATGCCTATCATGTCGCTGAAGAGCTGGCAGATATCACAAAAGAAGAATGCTGTGTCGTTGTCGGCGATACACCTGCAGATGAACGAGCTGAGATAGTCGCTCGGTTTAAAGGCGAAACGATTGTGAGCGACTTGTTCGGTAACACTAAAGGTCCGATTCGATTTCTTATAAATGTACAGGTGTTCACGACCGGCTTTGACGCTACGAACGTTGACTGTATCGTTATGCTCTTTTCTACGGCATCGCCTGGACTCTATGTGCAGGTTGTCGGTAGAGGTACACGACTGCATCCAGGTAAAGAGGATTGTTTGGTACTTGACTATGGCAAAAACGTTATGCGCCATGGGCCCGTCGATATGGTCACACCTCCATCCAAAAAAAGAGGCGGTAACAATAATAGCGAATCGCCCACGAAAGAATGTCCTAACTGCGGATCATTGATTCATGCTGCCTATCAGATTTGTCCAGATTGCGGTACAGTCTTGCCTGAACCTGAACGAGCTGTTCACGGCTGGCGCGCTGACGGTACACCGATCTTGTCCGGTGACGTAGTCGATGAAGAGTATCCTGTATATGGCACATTCTACCGTATCCATACGAAAAAGGGCGCGGATCCGGATCATCCCAAGACAATGCGTGTCGAATATAATATTGATGAGGGTCTGAGCAATCATTGGATATCCGAATGGGTCTGTCCTGAACATACGGGTTATGCCCGTGACAAGTTCGTGAAATGGTGGGCAGAACGCAGTGATACCGAAGCCCCACGAAGTGCAGAAACTGCAGTGAACTATATAATGGATACAGTACCATGCCCTATTAAAGAGCCTGCCATAATCAAAACAAGATATCGGGCAGGCGACCGATTCGAACAGATTGTTGGCTATGTCTTTGACGATACAGCCAAACCAGAACCAAAACCCATCTATGACGAAGACGAAGAAGAAATACCGTTCTAACCAGAGAAGGGGATTCACGTGAATGATATCACGAAACTATATAATAGTGGCGATGTATTCGAAGTGCGTGTTCTCGGCGCTACAGTACCAGGCTGGCGCACACCGCACATTGAATCGGGCTACTTCGCGGCGGATAACCATGCCGCAATAGAGACCGCATTCAAGAAGATTGACCAGTATGTAGGCGTTTATGCAACCATTAACCCGGTAAACAAAGATCTATTAGCCCGAGCCAACAACCGATTCATCAGTATCCGACAGCGGAACATGTCAACGAGCGACTCGGACATCGTACGTCGGCGTTGGCTGTTCCTCGACATTGATCCAGAACGACCGAGCGGCATCTCTGCTACGGATCTGGAGAAGAGTACCGCTTATGAGATGGTTACTCAGTTAAAGAGTATCCTGACCGATAAAGGCTGGTCAGAACCGATTGTGATCGATAGCGGTAACGGCTATTATCTACTCTACCGTATCGATGAACCGGTCGAGGATGACGGACTCGTAAAACGATGTTTACAGTCTTGTGCACAGTTAATCAGTATCGATGGGGTACACGTAGATACGGCGGTACATAATGCGGCGCGAATCGCAAGAATACCGGGTACATGGAACCGTAAAGGCGAAAACATGGAGGATCGACCACATCGCCTAGCCAAGATCGTCAGTATCCCGGACACCATCGAACTTGTTAATACCGAACTATTAACCATCCTAGCCGGCGACATCCCTAAACCTGCGCCCAAACATGTATACATAGAACGACCAGACGAACCCATTAAACCTGGTGATCTGTACAACCAATTTGCGGACGTTAGGGACATCCTCGAAAAACACGGGTGGGAACAGATCGGTTCCATGAACGGTAACGAGAACTGGCGCAGACCGAATAAGACGTCACAGGGACATAGTGCCACATGGAACGGTGAAGTGTTCTACGTCTTTTCCTCTGCAGCAGAACCGTTCGAAGCGAATAAAGGCTACAGCCCATTCGCTGTCTATTCCCTATTAGAACATAATGGCGACTTTAAAGAAGCGTCTCGTGCTCTGCGTAATGACGGTTACGGCGCACAATACCATATCGAAACCTATCCTGACGTCGATATCAGCGAATTCCTGGAAGAGATAAGTAGAAAGAATTCGAGGCTCGAAGAGTTCCCCGAACATCTACTGAACCCGCCAGGGTTCATGGGCGAAGTTATCAAATTCAATAACGAAACAGCGCATAAGAAGCAACCGATTCTTGCACTGGCCGGCGCATTAGCGTTACAAGCAATACTCTGTTCACGCAAAGTAAAAACGAAATATGACATGTACCCGAACATCATGATCTGCGGTATTGCCCCTTCCGGTTCTGGTAAAGATCATGCCCGCGCATTGAACAGACAGATCCTGATCGAATCGAACCAATTCCATCTTCACGCAGAAGGCTGTAAATCTGGGTCGGCACTGGCGAATGCGCTGGTCGTACAGCCTGCAATCTTGTTTCAGTTGGATGAATATGGCCGATTCCTGAAGGCTAGCCGTAACCCGGAACGGAACCCATACGCATACGAGATTGTAAGTAAACTGCTGATCCTCTACTCATCATCAGGTAAAGTCTGGGAAACAGATCGGTACGCTAGTGAAGAGAAAGGCGGTAAAATCGTTACGAACCCGCATGTAGTCGTTTACGGTACAACCGTACCTAAATCGCTGTACGAGGGGTTAACCGAAGAGTCCGTTACCGATGGGTTCCTAGCCAGAACGTTGATCTTTGACGTAGACGAACATAACCCGCTCAGAAGGATCGTAGAAAGTAAATCTATCCCTGAATCCATACTTGCCCGAGCCAAATGGTGGGGCGAATTCAATCCAGGCGGCGGTAACCTGTCGCCTGACGAACATATTATCCCGATCACCTCGGACGCACTGCACTATATGCGGAAATTTCCTGAGATTGAAGCGGAGCGCATGGCGGATATGGGAGATAATCCTCTGTCCACACTCTGGACACGTACCGCAGAGAACGCCAACAAACTGGCACTACTCTATTCCGTCTCTGCTGATGCTGAGAATCCTGTTATCGACATGGCAGCCGTGAAATGGGGCTATGACCTGGCCGAATTCCTGACACAGCGGATGATCATTCTGATCGGTGAGAATGTAGCGACCACACGGTTCCATGCGGAAGTGCTCATGGTCGAACGTGCCATACGCAAGGCTGGCTGTAAAATAGATAGATCTACGCTCATGCGTCGTGTACGTATGCGTTCCCGTGATCTGGATACGGTCATCGATTACGCTATCCAAGCGCATATTATCGACATCGAAATGATCAAGACCGGCGGCCGCGAACGGACCTACTACGTCTTGATCTGACAGGCTGTGCAGTACCCTTGCCTGATCGTTCGAGAAGCCGGTTAAACACGCCGGTAAATGCAGATTTCCTGTAACCCTTAGCCAGATCTGGGTTTTCTTTGCGCCACTCGTTATAGGCAATTACGGCTCTGGGATTGTCGTTGTTACGGATGAAGTCGGCTGCGAAATCCTTGGCAGATTTGAGGCGAACCGCCTGATGCCGTTCCTGTGCGTAGTCCGGTTCGTCTTTTTTCTCTGCGGTACGGATGAACCGGCGCATAACTGGTTTGATGACGGGCAGATCCTGCACACCCTTTTCACGCATACTATAGGGCTGTTCGAATCCGCCAACAGCAGTACCGAGTATCTGGTTCCAGGTCCACTTTGCATATTCCTTAGCAGAATCGAATCCGCCGGCGCGCCAGATCGTTTCATCAATGATCGGCTGACCCCTGAAATAGTCGTAAGGGTTCTGACCACGTATATACTGTAATGCGCCGCGACCGATGCCGAGTAATGGGTTCAGACTGCCAGGTTCCATGGGCAACGCATCGAACATGACATCCAGAATCTTTTGTGCGGTTGCGTCTTTTGATGCGAAAGCATGCCAGATGATTGCGTTCACTGTTTCACCTACAAAGTCCATGGGCATCGGTATCCAGGACACCGTCTTCCCATCCCATGCCACAGGGAACGCCAGTCTACCCGACTTCTCATATTCGGGTATGGCTCTGAATGCGTCTCTGTAATCTTTGATATCCTCGTCGCCATCGTCATCATCGCCAAATTGTAAGTATGCCTTGATCAGAGCGGGGATCACTGACATTGTCGTTAACCGCATCAGATACGATGTGGGATTCCGTTTCATGGCACGCATCGCGGAGGTGTAACCCTGCACATTAATGTTCGAATACAGGAAGATCATATTAGTCCAATGCGAATATTTGCCGCTCGTATGGATATCCGGCGTACCAATTGCTGAACGCATAATTTCACGTACGTCATGTACGTCTTGGACCTGTTCCGATTCTAATAGTTTATAGCCAGCCAGTTTCGACCATGTCTCCATCATCTGATTATAATCTTTGAAGATTGACTTGATACCGCGGATAAACATGTTCTCCGTATGTTTCGGGTCGAGCATCTTCAGATCAAATTCCATCATTTGCCGATCATATTCGGACAAAGACGTATCATCACGAGCCTTCCACATACGTTCTGCAGGAACCAGCCCTTTCAATAACAGCTCTTCCATGATATCGGACAGTTCACCCTTGAACGCATACTTATAGGCGTCACGGATCGTGGACAAATATGATTTACCCATCTTAAACGGTAACGTAATACTGTCCAACGCTTCCATGCCCAGCCTCTTGATCGTACTTGCTTCGACACCACGCTCTTTCATGGTACTTGCTTTGGTCGGCACATTCATATACGTAGACCGTGCATCTCGGATCAGATTCCAAAATCCGAAGCCTGGATTATAGGTTGTATAGATACCCTTAATAATCGATGTCGCGGCGGACATGCCCTGATACATGATATTCATGGGCATCGAATCGTTCTTGAACATGCTGGCTATTTCCGGTCGAACGATTGCGCCGTTCAGTATACCTTCCCTGTAATAGTAAACGAACTTTTTCGTATCTGCCGGTATCTCAAGGTTCGGACCTCTGCGCTTTATCTCTTTGATCCCGCCAGGATCCGATTCTAGCATGGCATTGACCATGGCTATCTTGGCTTTGTTCGTTACTGCCGCGAAGAGTAACAGCGAATCCTTCTGCATCGTTGCCAGGAACGGATTTGTTATATCGTCTAAGGTACCGCGTTGCCGCTTGATCGCAGTAGGTATACCCTGTCCGGCACTACCTTCCTCCAAGAATTTGACCACATTAAATGTGGCATATTCGTTGTTACTGATAATCTTTTTCATCAGCTCAGCAGTAAAAAGATTCGATCCTTTCAGATGCGGGATAATATACTTCTTGCGCAACTCCCAAAACTTGTCTACGGACTCTTCCAGTAGTTTATATTTCTCGTCACCGAGCCGTTCACGGATACCGTTCAATACGCCCAACGCATCTTCGCCACGGATACCCAACGGATTGGCCATATCAGCGCGTTCGCCGGCAGCACGTCTGTTATGCATGTATGCGCCCACATACTCAATACCGATATCCGATTCGAGTAGCGGATTCATGATATCTGTTGCGATATGGTAATGGTACACAGTCATTACGTCTGTGGGTATATAGCTTATATCGCTGTACGCTTTCCGTGCCTCATCAGAATGCAGCAGTATCGATCGATCCGCAAAATCATGCCAGAGTAACTTAAATTTATCTGCTGATTTGCGTCTAGCCTCTTCGCTGAGCCTGCGTTGTATGCCCAAATCGATCGTTTCACTGGCATGTGTATACATTGCCAACTGCCGATCCAGACGCATCTGATCGGTCGACCCTTCCATCATACTGTCTATGACCGCATTATATTTCTCGACCAAAGGCTGATGCGCTTCGAAGAATTGGCCGAGCCGATCGGTAAATTTGGGCGCCACCTGTTTCAATAGTTCAGGATTATTGAACAGTACGGACATGGCATCCGCATACAGTTCCGGTACTAATGAACGATACGCATTGAACACATCTTGGGTATCTGTTTCGTCAAAATCGCCACTCCACATCTTGGACAGTTCTATTAGCTCTGTCTTTATGTCGCCCATCTCCTCATCAGTGATCCCGAAATCTTCCGCTATCTGATCACGCATTTCACCGACGACCTTAACGATATGCGTTAATAGATTGTCAAAGTCCATACTTCGTTGCGGCAAAAAACTATCCGCATGCCCTATTTCGTGAGCCAGCGTTTGGGCAACGGCATCATGATCACGTAATATCACAACGGAATATACCTTATTACCCGTCTTATAATGTTTCAGTACCAGATCATTGACAGAAACATCATGCTCTTTAGCCAGCTGCTTCAATGTATCATCGCGTGTATCCGGATAGAACATTCGTTTATCTTGGTATATAGCGATTCGATCACCGATGAATCTGTCCCGTAACAGTGCGATATGCGGATTCTTTTTATCGAGTTTAAAGTAACCAGACGTACCGGGATTACCCAAATAATCCATTATGATAGGATTATCGCCTAACATTGTTTTGGCAATATCCACCATCTCCGGCAGTCCCACCTTCGTAAATGTCGGATACTTGGTCGGTCTCAACTCGACCGAATGCCGTTCGCCAGATCGTTTCTCTGGGATTATATCTAGGTCCGCATCGCCTTCCGTTATCTGGCGTGGCTGGTTCTTACCTTTCTTGGTCGCCTCGAATGTGGGCGCAGACAGTGGATCTTTGGCGCCTTCACTACGCTGTTGTTCAATAGTAGACTGGATCCCTCGTTCCATGATCTTACCCGTACCAAGATCACGCACAATCTGATCAAACGATTTGCCCGTAAATTTACTGAGGAAATCACTAACCATATGACCATATTTATATAGTATTTTATCCGTTGTACTGGCGAATTGGTCGACTATATAATCTGCGTCACGATGGAAGAGCATCGTTCGTTTTACAGTATCAGCAAACAGTTCTTCGTCAAACTGACCCTGCTCATTCTGGAACGCTTTCGCTTTTTCAACACGTGCACGTTCACGAGGTGATAAGAAAAATCTGCGTAGAAGATGGCCCATCTCATGGTAAAATGCGCCCGTCTCTTCATCCGTATTCAATAGCTTTATCTCTGCCAGCGTAGCAGGGCTGCCGTCTTTCTCGACCTGATAGGTAATTATGCTTCCTTCCGTATAGAATCCTGCATCTACCGCACGTTTACGCAACGCTTCGACCTGTTCTTTTTTATTGTCCAGATCAGGATCCGACAACAGCGATTTCGCGTCACTTACAATGTCTTGGACTGTGTCGCTATATTGATCGTTATCATATACAGATACGATCGTCTGCAGCCAGTTAACGGGATTCTCTTTCCCTTCACTGTCCGTAGCCTTGCGCAGTAACACATTGAGCCCGTTACCCAAATCAACTTCCATACCGGGCACATTGACGGTGTTCCCTTTTGCGTCGGTCGTTTCTATTTCGCCTGTACGTACAGTCCAGTTCTTCCTTTTGGATAGGCTAATCGCTATCTCAGGCTCTTTCTTCGTCTCTTTAAGCTGTTCCTTTGGCTGTTTCTTTTTCTTCTTACTCTTTTTCTTCTTCTTCTTTTTACCAACAGAATATTGGACATCCTCATCCACCTCCACATCCGATTCTGTCTCAGTCTCAGTCTCAGTCTCAGTCTCTATTTCTGTGTCTGTCTCTGGTTCTGTCTGTGTTTGTTCCTCTTTTATGGGTCTTTGTTCTGTTACTTCCGTAGGTGTCTGTTCCGTTTCGGTAGATATTTGTTTCGTTTCTGCTGCTGTTTGTTCCGTTTCTATCGGTGTTTGTTCAATTTGTTGCTGTGTGCCAGGCTGTGCTTCTGTGTCTGCTACGACCTGCACAGGTGTAGTGCGCTGTTCCTGTTTGAATCCGTGACGATTCGCTATCTCTAAAATCTTGCTGGCGACCTGATCCATATCTGCTTTGGCATCTTTGAGGATGATCCCCTGTTGGGTCAGTAGCGTACGAGCCACTATCGATTGGTCACTTGTATATTCAGATACCATCCCTTTGCCGCCGGTAACACCGCCCATGACCAGTGCTGCAGGAAACATCTCCCAGAACTCATCTATCATATTCTTCGGCATCGAATCCCAAACTCTGCCAGCGTTCGCGGAATCGCCGTCTATGACGAACCTGGCAAAGCTTCCCATGTCCTTGATACCCTCTTGTGCAGCCTCCTCCAAAGACTCTTTTACAGCAATCATGCCTATATTCGAAAGACCGCGAATGATCGTAGCGGATAAGAACGGACTATTCTTCGCAGCATCGAGCACAGTATCTTTCAGGATCTTATCGGAAAAGGTCTTCATAATCAACGGTTTTGTAATATGCGACATCTGCATACGTTCGATCATGGCATAGGGCGCGCCAGCCATAGACGCAATCAACGCTGCCGATTCGAAATCAATCCCGTTCTGTGCCATCCCTTCCATGATATCGCCGACACCCTGCAGATAGAATCCTGCCAACGTACCTGACGCATATCCTGTTGCGAAGCCAGTACCAGCGCCTATCACGCCACCCGCAGCAGCCCCTGGCGCAGCTCCTACACCGCCAGTCGGAGCGCCTCCTGCAGTGCCGCCGATAGCAGCCCCAGCCAACGCCTGTACTCCAGCAGAGATACCGCCCATTGCCACGCCAATAGCAGACGCTGTAACCCATCCAGGTCCGATACCAGTATATGCGGTATGGATACCTCTGGTAAAAAAGCCCATCTTCTGTTTACGTTCTTCGTCATAGCCATATTTCGCTACAGTCTGTTGCGATTTCTTGCGCAACATCTCGTATTCTTTTATCATCTGTTGGGTAGATACGTTTTCTTCGCCGCTATCGAAGATCATATCACCGAACGAATGCTTCACAGCTGCTGCGCCGAGCATCTGTCTACCCGCAGAACCATAAAGTCCAGCAATAGAATCATCGATAGGATGCAGATCCGTAATACCTCTAAAAGGTTCTATAATAGTTTGCCCAATACCCTTTACAACATCCCATGCGCCTTTTTCTTTTATCGGCAATTCGAAACTATCGTCTATTGGTTTTACTATTGCGTTGTCTGGTAGAACATATTTTTTGGTTGGATCCACCTTAGTAGGCACAATATCAATCGGTTTCGGCGGTTTCTTTTCTTCGGGTTTTTTGGGTTTTCCTACGACCCTGGTACCATCGATTGTGTAGATGTGCATTTTATCGGCATCGATCTTTATCTTTTTTGATCTGTTCTCTGCAGGATCTACGACAGCATCGTGCAATTCTGGTGTTGTCTCACTAACTATTTCAGGTGTAACACCCAATGCAGGATCAAAGAATTGCGGTTGTAAGGGCGCTGTATTCCCTTCGATCTGACCTGTTAAAATGGGATCTGTTAAAGGGATAAGATAGTTGCCATCATTAGGCATGTCACCCATGTAAGGTCTTAACATACTTAATTATCCCTTTTAGGTACTGGTATCTTATTCCCCTTCTCATCATAGTGCCATTCTATTTCGCCTGTCTTATATACTGTTGCAAAATATCCGTCTACATTCAATGTAGCTCCACCTTCTGGCAGATCACTAACCTGCATATTCTTTCCTAACGTACCTTTCTGCCACGGCTCTTGATCAGGATTCTTGCCCGCGCTTACAGGTCCAGGCGGCGGTGGAGCAGGTCTATCATTTGAACCTATAATTCCAAAGCCAGCTGGATACCGGTGAAGATCAGTAGTGTTTTTGTTTTCCACTTTAGTCTTCGGCTTCCCTTGTGACTGTTTCTCTTTCTCTTCCTCTTCTATTATGATGCCGATTTTTTCTGTTATATCTTGTCGATATTGTTCCGGAAGCTCAGCTATAAGTTCCGAAAGCTTGTCAACTGCGTCTGCTGCATTCATCTTTTCTGTGTTATTCATAAACTCATAAATCGGAAACCAAGTTTTAGCCCATGCATCATATTCTTTAGGATTCGATAGCATGCTGGGCGGAGAAGGAATAATTTCATGATTGCCTTCACCTTGCTGTACATCACCTTGGCTCGAGTAGTCTGTAATAAATCCTGCAATATTGGCAGCATCCTTAAGTGGAGTATAGTCTATATTGCCCTGACTATCTGTCATATCAAAACCATAATCCTCAGCTTGGGTCATCATTGCATCTTTACTGCTTTCCTCTGCTCGTGATCCACGAGTCATCTCATAGTCCATCTGTTTTTTATTAATATATTCTCGTTCGCCGTTTGGTTTAAAGTAAAACCAATATTCCTTATCTTCGGTAGGATAATATTCCTTGCCATTAACACGCATGCCGCCAGCGTTGAGGAACGTATCATTTTCAAGATCAGCAAAAGTTTGCATGACATTAGCTACATAACCTCTATTTTTAGGATCGAATCCATCTACCTTCTTATCCTTATCTGCATTGCCGGGTCCTTGCCAATAGGCATAAAGTGCAAGCGGAATATCGCCGTTATATCTTTGGAGCATCTTCATGAAATATTCTATACCGCCCCGAATATTCTGTTTTATATCGTAGGAATCGGTTACACCCAACTCTTTCGCTGTGCCAGGCATCAACTGCATAAGACCTTGTGCGTTCTTGTTCGATGTTGCATTGCGATTGCCGCCACTCTCTTGTAGCATAATGGCATAGATCAGGTTCGGTGATGTATTAGCCTCCATCGCTAAAGTATCTACTAGCTGAGCAATATCACTATCAAATTTTAAAACTCGTTCCGTTGCCCGCGATTGATATTTAGGCTCTTCATCGCCCTGTGTGGCGGAGAAGATGCTTTCCATGCCATGGAAGGGTCTGATCTCCCAACGGTTATCTCTTTCGTTATAGACGACATTCGCTGTGCCCATGCCCTGGCCAAGATTAATCATACTGCCCTCTGCTGTTCGTCTGGCTTCCTGTTGTTCGTGCCAAAGCTTTTCGTTTTCCATTTGTTGCCATCTCATCCAGTTCTGGGTATCGTCATTAGTTACGGTATGGCCGAACACTCTAGTCTTAAGTGCCAGTTCCTCTTCTCTCATCTTCGCTTCTCTGGCTGCTTTCCTCTCTTCGAATGCCTGACGTTTCTCCTCCAAATCGAAGCGTGCCTCTTCTAATTTTAATTGGTCAGCTCTAAACTTCTCTGCTGCAAGGTCGCGCCGCAATTGTGCATGCTGATTCGCCAGCTCGACAGCGTTACGTTCGTCACGATCTTTCTGTTTCTCTTTGGCGATAAACGATTCTTGTGCCTGCCGGTTCAGCACATCCTGCTGAGACGCCATTTGCGCCTGATACATTTCAGGGGTCATCGCATAGGCGGCAGCGGGACTGGTCGTTGCATAGGTCGGCTGTTGCGGTTCCACATAGCCGAGTGCTGTTTGGCCCAGAAAACCCAGATCGCGCATCGAATCCATCTGTTTCTGTTGGTACAGACCATAGACTAATTCGTTCCTCCTCTCATTGGGCATTGTTGCGGGGAACTCGATTTGTGCGCCCAGATTCCGATCGAAATACATATCCGTATTCTGTTTTCTGCCGGTACCGCCTACATCGCCAAGCCAGTCATGATCGTATAGTATCGCCATTAATAAGCACTCCCTATCTCACGATTATTCGGATTCACGAAATACCGATTCCGAGCATCATATTCACTGTTCATACCCAAGCCGCTGGCAAGTCCGCTTAATCCTAGTCTGCCGCCTATATAACCGCCTGCCTGACCGGCGATACCGCCCAAGGCATGACCGGCAAGACCGCCCACAGCACCGGATGCGCCATAGCCCATGAAATCACGGACATCGGGCATGACACCACCGGCAAGCTGACCCAAACTACCGCCTACCGCAGAACCGATCGCTGGACCCAGAACAGGTACAGGTATCAATGTACCTGCTAACCCGCCCAGAAACGAGCCGACCCGACCGCCGGTACTGGCTGTATTGATCTTGTTCTGCTGTTCCATAGCGCGCGCCGTGTTCAGTCTAGGATCATCGTTTGGGCCCATACCCGGTCTAGACGGCGGCATAAAATTAGGAACGTTAATTGGATAGTTCGATCCTTCACGCACATCACGTCTCATGATCTGCGCAGTCAGCCCTTCTAATACGCCTCGATCTGTTCGTTTCTGTCCTTTATCGAACATGCTCATTGTATTAAATTTCCTTTCTCATCGAATCGGTAGGTTATACCCTGCCCTAACTGCGGCGTGTTCGTACCCAGATATATGTTCAGTCCGTTATTCGTTGCTAAGGATCGGTTCATCGCATCGCCGATCCCCCTGAAATAGCCTAGGAACGGACTGCGCTGTTGTTGTGGCTGTACGGCACTGGGTACAGGTACCATACCAACGGGCGCAGGTGTAGGTGACGGCGCAGGACTACTTGGCACGGTTGGTGTTAAAGGCGGCGCCGTAATCTGAGGCGATGTGTCCGTAACCGGTGGCGGTGTTGGCACTGACTGGCTGATGATCGGTTGCGGCGGAGGTGTTGCCGCCGCTTTTTGCATAGCCGCATTTGCGCCCAACTGACCGTATTGTATTAACTGTTCTCCGCCAATACCGCTACTACCGCCACCGCCGAGAGTAGAACCTAATGCGCCGCCGATCATACTGCCCGCAGCACCGAATGGCGCGCCGACAATGGATCCGATCGTACCGAACAAGCCGCCTCTACGCTTCTTCTGCGCCTCTTCCTCCCTCTTTTCCTGTTCAATAGCGGCAGCCAGATTACTGATACTGCCTTGAATGTTTTTGCCCCATTCGCCGCCGGGTCCGCCACTGCCAAGACCAGCGCCCATATCGGCGAAGGTCTTCGCGACTGCAAGCCAGCGCAACTTCTTATCTCTCGATCTCATAGTTAATCCTTTATGCTAATGCTACCGCAGTAGAAATGACAGATGACACCACATCAGCGCCAATCGAAATACCCTGCATAATATTACTGAACATACTCGGAAATGTCTGTACACCGTTTGCCTGACCTAAGGAAGCCAAGGTCTGCTGCATCACGGACAAGTTCTGCAGTTGGCTCTTCCATTTCAGACCGGACAGACCTTCTACGAGCATAGATCGCTGTGCAGCAATCTGCCAACGTTGCGTTTCCGCGTTCAGTTCGAACTCTCGTTTCGTCTGTATCTGATGTACATACTGCTGCATACCGGTCGTGATGATACTGCTTAATGCACCCGCGTTACTGGTCATGGCAGTCATCCACGCAAAGGTAGCATCCGTGACCAGCCGTACAATATTCGTTTTGCTCGTCAGCTCTTCTAGGATCCGCGCATTGTTTGCCTGGATCACATTGAACTTCGCCTCGAAATTCATGTGTGCCACACGCACCGCCATTTCGTTATTAGCGACTTCAACCTTAAAGTTATTCTCGAAATTGATGGAATCGATACGAATCTCATTATCGGAACGAGCCATCTCAGCGCGTAGTTTCATGTCGTTCTCTGCCAGACGTGCGCGCAGGTTCATATCGCCTTCACCCAATTGTGCACGTAGTTTCATGTCGCCTTCCGCCAGTATACCGCGTAACGCATTCTCCGCATCAGCAATAGCATGCCGCGATTCAGCATCCAGCATAGCCGTAGAATAGCGTAGCAGATTCTCTGCATGCGCCAGCGAAGCACGTAACGCATTCTCCGTATTCGATAGCGATACACGAGTCGCATTATCTGCATTCGACAGAGAGACTCGAGTAACATTCTCGGCAAGTGCCATAGATGCACGAAGCACATTCTCCGAGCTGGCGATACTCGTTCTGGTCGCCGTTTCAGCATTAGACATACCGATCCTGGCATTCAGTTCCGCTTTCGAGATGCCGGCACGAACCACATTCTCCGCCTCAGCAATAAGCAACCGCAAAATACTTTCCGATTTCGCAATCGCCGCGCGCATCTCATTATCCGCTTTCGTAACCGATACACGTGTGCCCAGCTCTGCGTTAGTCGTCAAAACACGCATGTATGCGTCTGCCGTCGCCGTCATTGCACGCAGACTGGATTCCATATCAGTTATACCAAGTCTGGTGTTGCACTCGTCTACGGCGATTTTTATGCGTGTATCGGCGTCTACGTTGGCGGTGAGTGCGTGGAGGATCTGTTCTGCGTTCGTGATTTGTGCGCGAAGCTGAGATTCGACATTGGTCATACCGACCTTGGTCGCGGTATCGAAGTTGGCAAGACTCGTCTGTAACTGGTGATCCGCATGAGCAACAGCCATACGCACCGCATTCTCATAGTTCGAGATACTGGCTCTAGTACCCAATTCAGAGTTGGACACTTCGATACGTGTAGCATTCTCGGCATCAGCCAAGAGAACCCGAATATTCGATTCGTACTGGAGCATTGCCGCTTGCAGCGCGCTTTGCGCAGACTGTAATGTCAGTTTCGTATAGTTGTCTGCCTGTGCAATCGCCATCTGCGCATCGATCTGATGGGTACTTTGTGCGTACTGTACCTGATTTGATACTTGTGCTATGGTAGCGCGCAGCGCATTCTCTGCGGATGCAATAGCAGCGCGTAGCAGTCCATCTGCATTAAACTTGAACGCATCCGAATGGATACTTGACAGTAGTTGTCCGTATCTCGTCTTCGTTTCGCTTAGCCGTGCATACCTCTCCAGGATCAGTGCTTCGACACGAGCCTTCTGTTCGGACACACGCAGCATCTGTTCCTGATAGGTAACAGCAGCCTGCAGATTGTTACGAGCCTGATCCGCTACGAGTTGTTGCGTGAACTCAGCAATCTGCCGTTCCTTATTCGCTTCCAGGATTGCCAGTGCCTTATCGGCATGGGTCGACATGGTCATCCGTGTTGCGCCCAAAGAGGTACGTATCCGCGCCCGTTCCTCGGCATATCTCAGATTTGCCGTTTCCGTGAACGCAGCGACCGCAGCGCTGATCTCTGCATCCATGGTCTGTTTCTCTGGTGTATGTACCGTAATATCTACAACAGCAGGATCATCGACCATCTCGATCATCGCCATTATCGCATCCAGCTGTATCGCTGTGATTTCGTTAAACTCGACCTCATCCACATCTACAATATCGAATTCGGGTGTATCTGTGAACGTTGGACTAACAGATACCAAATCACCTACACTGTCCAGATCAATTTCATAATCAGATATCGCATCCAACCCATCGTCAGGCCATGCCGTAATCGCAGTACCACTTGTTGCAGAAGAAGTTCCTGATGCGGTAATTCCGCTGGGAGCACTCATTTGGATAATGCCGATATTACCTTCTTCAACATTAGATAGGTTATCGGTCAACTGCAGATCTTTAGATTTTACGGTAGACAGGTCAGGTCCTATACCATCTACTTCTTCTGTAAGGATCTTAGACGGATCAGTTTCTACGAATGGCTCATTGTCATCCTGTTTTGTCCATTCGACAGATATCTTTTCTTCTACATCACCAGCACTTTCTGGTGTTATCGGTATCTTGGATGAAGTTATCGTACCAGCGATAATGTCCAAATCGTTTACGGACATGGGCGATACGGTCATGTCTGGCGCGATGATATCGACAGGATCAGATACCTGAAATGCGGTAGGTGGTGTTACGGTACCTGTACCGGTAACATTAGCCAATGACGGCGCAGCCATACGAGACACGGGCGATGTTGGCGCCGCAGCAGAGGGCGTTTTCATGGTCGGTACCGTCACTGTCGGCGCATCAATGGCTTCAATCGTAATCGTATCAGGATCGTTGATCACCGATTCTGGTTCTAGCTTCGTATACTCAGTAACCCGCGGCACATCATCTTCCCATGGTGTCAGATCGTCACGCTTCAATTCTTCGGTAAGATCAAAGCTTTCCGTTAATTTGCTGTAGATGTTATCGTATTTCTCGAGTCCGTCTTCACCGAATATTTCGCTGAGTGCGACACCGTTATCCCCGAACGTAACGGTATTATCCGTCATCATTTTGATGAGTGCTGTCAATGTAATATCTTCATTAACATCTTCGAGCAGATTAATCCGCTTATAAGAAGCGAGATTGTCTTTGCTGGCAGCGTCACGATATTTGAGTGTAAGTAACGTATCCTCACCAAACCCCAAATCTTTCAGATAACTTGCCTTTTTATATGCCCACCAGAATGGGCCGCGTATATAGATTGCGCCTTCATCCTCATGACCGGTTCTGTTAATACGAGGATGCGAAGTGTCGCCACCTTCGCCCATATCGTTTACTTCGGATTTGACACCTGCACTTCTGGCGCCGTTATAGGCGAACATGGCAGCGCGCAATGCGCCAAAGTCGTATACAGAACTGCTGTTCTCTATGCCTGTCGGCGATTTGTTATCGTCAAAGAGCAGTGTAAAATTGGGCGTACCGTCATCCGTATCGGATAATGCCTTGGCAGCTCCTTCTACAGTACCCACACCCGCGAAGATGGATCGTGTATAGTTGTCGTAAGTGGAGTTCGTTTCTTCCATGAAAAACTGTTTGCCCATTATAAGATCCTTTCGCAATAACTATACATGTCCCAACCGGTACGCCGCACAATCTCTAGTACTCGAGGGTTCGTTGTAATAGCGATTAACCGTTTGAACCCGGCGCCGCGCAGAAGTTCAATAGCCTGATCAATGAATTCGCCCCAATCGTCTATGGACAGATCCGATCCGTATATGGAATATACGTTCATCGCCATCTCACCTTTATAGGTAACAGGTTCCATAACCGTATAGCCGTGTACTTGCGTATCGACCCACAGCGCGAATGCGACCAACTCACGACCGCGCAGTTTACGGCATGCATCCGCAATCTCAGTCTCCGTAACAGATGCGACAGACGCACGCATAGCGCGTATGAGACTATCCCAATGTCTGGTGATCCCGCCCTGCTCTAACAGCTCAAGCGTGATCCTCTTCGTCGGCGTTGACAACGACGCGTGTGCCTCTGATGAATCTACGGTCATGGCTTTGATAGCGTACCTCTACTTTCGCAATTTGTTGGTCTGGTTCCATAGTCGCCAGGAACAGGATCTGTCCATAGACGAATACCGTATTCAGGAATCCTGCGCCCTCAGGGCTGCATCGGACCGGTTCACGATCTCTATATTCGTCGTTACTGGCATACTTATATTTCGCGCCCACACGGGCATTCGTAAATTCGCCGTTCACGTTTACAACAGATACCCGCTTCTGTCCGTTATGTCCGACAAATAGTGTATTCGTTAATAGTTCAATATCTAATATGTCTGGGTAGTCGGTACCTGTCGTGATATCGGTACCTGTGATGATACTGGTAATCTCCTGATCGATTGGACCTGTTAATCCGTGTTTCGCCAGCAGGAACGTTTCCGAGCCGCCACCGATCCAGAACAAGTTTTCGATCGGATCGTAGACGATGATCGATTGATCCGTAAGCGCCCAGCCCATATCCAGTTTGACCACGTTCAGATCGTTACCGATCGCCCATAACCCGCCGTCTGAGCCGCGGAACACGTGTTGTGCCAACGATCCGTCCACAGCCGCACGGCTGTAGATACCGAGTCCTGCCGGCGCATTCGTTTCCGCATAGATGAGTTGCCCCTCAATCTCACGTAATGCGGCAATACCGTCATCGCCATAGATAATATAATGATCCGCCAACTTACGGATTGCTCGGATCCGACCCTGCCAGGGCATGATCATGAACCCTGACTCGTTCAGTAGAATCGTTTCGATATCAGGATCCGTATTCGCCAGGATCGCGGTAACGTCATCACCCAGCAATGCTGACCAGCCCACCCCGTTCAATGCGCCGTCAACATCGCCATATACGAGTCGTGCATCCCTGGCACATACGGAGCCAATACGTCTGGTCTGTTTGGCGGTTCTCGTCAGCATATCCAGGCTGTAACAGTTCGTTCCGTCCGTAACAATGATGAACATGCCATAATCCGCCACCTGCCAATAGCCGTTCTTTTCTGTAGTGACCAGTTTCGTTTTCGTGTTCGTATCCAGATCGACAACGTAGAATCCTGATCCTACCTCGATAGTCGGTATCACCCCCACATTGCGTAATGTCGGCAGTTGGTTGGGTTCATGATCCCACACACCCACAAAATCCCAATCTACATAGGTCTCTTTCAGCCGCATTTCCGCGGAGGTCTTCCCGACCCCGCC
>Ga0265293_10006034_pt1 | contig 19707 bp, 22 predicted proteins | sample Munlanlewell138R_FD_192505 | JGI IMG/M metagenome (GOLD analysis project Ga0265293, IMG submission 192505) | Leachate microbial communities from a municipal landfill in Southern Ontario, Canada - Leachate well 138R | ecosystem: Engineered > Solid waste > Landfill > Unclassified | place: Canada... | reverse complement strand
TTATGGAGGAGCATACTGTGTAATGAGTAGCAAGCACCTTAGAGGCGATATCAATTACGCTTGGCCAACAGCAGAGATAGCAGTTATGGGCCCTTCGGGAGCAATTGAAATCCTTTACGGCAAAGAGATGGCTGAGTCGGAAGATCCAGTAGCTTTCGCAGCCGAGAAGGAGCAGGAGTATAGGGAAGCTTTTGCCAACCCATACAATGCTGCCAAGTATGGCTATATAGATGATGTTATTGAGCCGCGAAATACCCGATTCAGAGTAATTAGAGCGCTTAAACAGTTGGCAACCAAAAAGGTAAACAATCCTCCCAAGAAGCATGGAAATATTCCTCTATAATTATCTATTTTAAGTATGAAAATAAAAAAAATAGCCTTACTGTTATTGGTCGGTTTTGCACTCTCTACCTCTACACTATTGGGGCAAAATCCCTCTGAGATTAGAATCAATGAAGTGTTAATTGAAAATAGTGAGAGTATAACAGACAGCTATGGTACCAGAAGCAGCTGGATTGAATTTTTTAACACCTCCTACAGTACTGTGGATATTGGAGGGTGCTATATCTCAGACGACCCCAACAATCTAAAAAAATATATGATTCCACGAGGTGACGCTACAACTATAATTCCACCTCGCCAGATTATGCTTTTCTTTGCCAGTGGAGAGTCACATAAAGGGAGCCACCATACAAACTTCTCTCTTACAAACTCCAACTCAAATCGGGTTTTCTTTGTAAGCCACGATGGAAGAACTATAATCGATCAAATTGAAATTCCCCGAGAGAGTCTTAAAAAAGACCACTCCTATGGTAGAACTATAGATGGAGGGTGTAGGTGGAATTTTTTTGAATTTCCCTCTCCTGGAAGTGCAAACTCACCCTCTGTTGAAATGCCCGCTGGAGATAAATTTAGAACGCTAGATCCTTTTGGTATTATAATGGCCATTACCGCAATGTCGGTAGTTTTCTCGGCTCTTTTCTTGCTATATATTGTATTTAAACAGGTAGGCAAGTATAATATTAAATTAACCCGTAAACGAAGTGCCATAGCTACCGGTAAAGGAGTTCAAGGGGAGTGTAGTGGCGAAGAGGCTTCGGCAGAAGTTTTTGCAGCAATAGCTACTGCACTACATCTACACCTCAAAGAGGAGGAGGCTCACGATATAGAGAGTTCAATTATCACTATGGAGAAGGTGACAAGAAATTACTCCCCATGGAGCTCTAAAATTTATACCTTAAGAGAGGTACCAAAAAAACAATGAAATAATTTAAAGTTGCAATGAAAGAATACAATTTGACAATTAATGGGAATGAGTATAAAGTTGCCATTGTAAATCAAGAAGAGACAATTGCCGAAATTGAGGTCAATGGCACCCCATTCAAAGTTGAGATTGAGAGGAAAGCGGTCAAAAAATCGGCATCTATTGTTCGTCCTGTAAGTAATAAACCGGCCAAAGTAGAGGCTACTGTTGCCCGCCCCTCCTCTTCTGCCTGCGAAACAACTGTCACTTCACCTCTACCCGGTGTAATATTGGATATTGCTGTAAAAGAGGGCGATTCGGTTAAGAAGGGTGAGAAGCTTTTAGTACTTGAGGCAATGAAGATGGAGAATGTAATAGAGGCTACTGTCGATGGTACTGTTACAGCTGTCAAAGCTATAAAGGGAGACTCTGTTTTAGAGGGGACACCTTTAATAATTATTGGTTAGAGTAGTATGGAACAGAACAATATTTTTTCTACACTTTCAGAAAACTTGACAACTTTTTTCCAGTATACTGGGGTTGCCAATGCTACTTTAGGTCACCTTTTAATGATAGTCATTGGAGTTGTTTTTATCTATCTGGCTATCAAAAAAGATTGGGAACCACTCCTTTTAGTTCCAATTGGATTTGGTATTATAGTTGGAAACACACCATTTTTACAAGGACATCAGATTGGTATCTACGAAGAGGGATCTGTCTTCAATATACTATATCAAGGTGTTCATCTGGGTTGGTATCCCCCTCTTATCTTTTTAGGTATTGGAGCTATGACCGATTTTTCGGCTCTAATCTCCAATCCAAAACTTCTTCTAATTGGAGCGGCTGCACAATTTGGAATTTTTGGAGCCTATATTATTGCTCTTTTAACAGGATTCTCCCCTACCGAAGCGGGAGCAATTGGCATAATTGGTGGAGCAGATGGCCCTACAGCAATCTTCCTCTCTTCTCGATTAGCGCCGGACCTTTTAGGTACAATTGCGGTGTCGGCCTACTCATATATGGCGTTGGTACCACTTATCCAACCTCCAATTATGAGACTCTTTACCACTAAAAAAGAGAGGCTTATCCGTATGAAATCGCCAAGAGCGGTCTCTCAAACAGAAAAGAAGATCTTTCCAATTATCGGCTTCCTACTGACAGGGTTTATAGTACCCTCTGCCCTCCCACTTACCGGTATGTTATTTTTTGGCAACCTTCTGAAAGAGAGTGGAGTTACACGCCGATTGGCAGAGACAGCAAGAGGCCCTCTAATTGATGTGGTTACCATTTTAATTGGCTTTACCGTAGGGTGTTCTACTCAGGCTGATAAATTTTTACAGCCTTCATCAATACTTATATTTATGATAGGTGCAGCCTCATTTGTAATTGCTACCGCAGCAGGTGTTAGTTTTGTAAAGATTTTTAACCTCTTTCTAAAAGAGGAGAATAAAATTAACCCTCTAATTGGAAGTGCTGGGGTTTCTGCAGTTCCTGCCTCTGCAAGAGTCTCTCAAATGGTTGGATTAGAGTCCGACAGAACAAACCATCTTTTAATGCACGCAATGGGACCCAATGTTGCCGGTGTAATAGGTAGTGCAGTTGCGGCGGGAATATTGCTTGGATTCCTACTTTAATAGCAATTTTACCATAATTCTATAAAAAATAACGCCTCAAAGGGCGTTATTTTTTTATATTTGTAGAAACTTTGAGTATAATTAAATAAAATTAAGATATATGCAAAATAAGTTGCAAGAGTTGACCGACCGACTCTACCAAGAGGGATTGTATAAAGGAGAGGTTGAGGCAAAAGCTATAATTGAGAAGGCTAAAGAGGAGGCACAAGAGATTGTGGCGGCAGCAGAAAGAGAGAGAGAGGAGATCTTATCTAAAGCCTCCAATGATGCATTGGCCGAAAAGAGAAAGATAGAAAATGAGCTTAAACTTCTCTCAAAACAGACAATAGCTTTAATAAGACAAACAATAGAAAAGAGTATCACTGCCAAAGCTATAGAGGAGCCTTTAAAGAGTGCCCTTGAAGAGAAAGAGTTTATTGCTACAATTATAGAGGAGAGTCTCTCCTCCTTCAATCCAAAAGGGGATGAGGCTATCTCTTTAGATATTCTCCTTCCGCAAAAGAGGCAGCAGGAGCTTGAAGACTATCTACAATCAAAAATAAGGGCCAAGTTCAATGAGGGGGTAGAAATTCTCTTTGACCCCAACACCCAATCGGGCTTTAAAATAAAAAACCATCAAGGGGGATATCTGCTCTCCTTTACAGAAGAGGATTTCAAAAATCTACTTCTACAATATCTAAAACCTAAGAGTGCCCAATTTTTATTTGAGGAGTGATGACCAACTACTATCACTATATCATAGCCTCCCTACCCGATCTTACACTAAATTTTGAACACTCCAATTTTAATATAGAGAGTTTAAAAGAGCCAATCGACCCCCTTTTGTCGCCAAGCGATAGAAGAGCTTTAGAGTTTCTTCTATTTGGACTCTCTCCACAAAAACTTACCAACCATTTTTATAGAGCAGCCAAAAATCATAAAAGTAGATTTATAAGAGAGTATTTTCAATTTGATCTTGAGCTTAGAAATATACAGGCTGCCTATCTTTCTAAAAAAAACGGTTTCAATAGAACCGAGTGGTTGGTTGGCTCAAATCCTCTAACCGAATATTTAGAAAACGCTAAAGGAGAAGATCTTGGACTCTCCTCCTTCTCTGAAAGGGGAGCAGAGATTATTGAAGCTTTAAAGAGTAGAGATATGTTGGAGCGGGAGTACTCTCTTGAGAAGCTTCGCTGGAGAGAAGCAGAAGAGATTGTAATTTTCAACTATTTTGAGTTGGAAGTAATTTTGGCTTTTTTTCTTAAAGCCTCTATTGTAGAGAGATGGGCAAAATTGGGGAGCAAAGAGGGGGAAAGAATTTTTAAAGAGTTGGTAGAAAAATTGAAAAGTAGTTATACGATTTAAAAAATAATATGAAGAGTACAGGTATAGTAACAGGAATAATTTCCAACTTGGTAACTATTGAGGTAGATGGTCCTGTAGCCCAAAATGAGATCTGTTTTATAACATTGGGCGATATTAGGCTAATGGCCGAGGTGATTAAGATAGAGGGAAAGGAGGCTTTTGTTCAAGTTTTTGAGAGTACCCGTGGAGTAAAATTTGGCGATAAAGTTGAGTTTCAGGGGCATATGTTAGAGGTAGAATTGGGGCCCGGTCTTCTATCCAGTATATATGATGGGCTACAAAGCAACCTTGTAACTATGGATGGTGTCTTTCTCAATCGTGGAGAGAAGACAATCCCCTTAGATCCCACAAAAAAATGGGATTTCACCCCAATTGCTAAAGTTGGAGAGAGTGTAGAGGGGGGCTATTGGTTGGGAGAGGTTAAAGAGGGATGGTTGCCTCATAAAATTATGGTACCATTCTCTTTTAACGGCCAATATAAGGTAGTAGATATTGTTACTGCCGGAAGCTATTTGGTTTCAGATAAGATTGCCACTCTACAAGACGACGCCGGTAAAGAAGTTGAAGTGACAATGTCTCAGAGATGGCCCGTTAAAGTTCCTATCACAAACTATAAAGAGAAGCATCGTCCCTACACGATAATGGAGACAGGTGTACGCATTATTGATACCTTCAACCCCATTGCCGAAGGGGGTACAGGTTTTATCCCCGGCCCTTTTGGTAGTGGAAAGACAGTACTGCAGCACGCCATCTCAAAACAGGCCGATGCAACTGTTATTATTATAGCCGCTTGTGGGGAGAGAGCCAATGAGGTGGTGGAGATATTTACAGAGTTTCCACAACTTATAGACCCACACACCGGAAGAAAGCTTATGGAGAGAACTACCATTATCTGCAACACCTCCAATATGCCGGTAGCAGCCCGTGAAGCCTCTGTCTATACCGCAATGACTATTGGGGAGTATTATAGACAAATGGGGCTGAAAGTACTCCTATTGGCCGACTCCACTTCGCGTTGGGCACAAGCTTTAAGGGAGATGAGCAACCGTATGGAGGAGCTGCCCGGAGCAGATGCCTTCCCAATGGATCTTCCTGCAATAATCTCCAATTTCTACTCAAGGGCAGGCATAGTTACCCTAAACAATGGCCAAACTGGAGCAGTTACATTTATAGGTACTGTATCGCCTGCGGGGGGAAATCTAAAAGAGCCGGTAACAGAGTCGACCAAAAAAGTTGCCCGTTGCTTCTTTGCCCTTTCACAAAATAGAGCAGACAAAAAGCGCTACCCTGCAGTAGACCCTATAGACTCCTACTCAAAATATTTAGAGTACCCGGAGATTATTGAGTATCTCAACGAAAAGATTGAAATTGGTTGGGTAGAGAAGGTGAATAAAACTAAGAATATTATTATTAGAGGGAAAGAGGCTTACGACCAGATTAATATTTTAGGAGATGACGGAGTACCTTTAGAATACCACAGAAGTTATTGGAAATCTGAACTTATAGATTTCGTGCTACTACAGCAGGATGCTTTTGATTCAATAGATGCCAACTGCTCAACCCAGAGGCAACACTATATGTTAAACTTGGTGTTGGATATTTGCGATAGAGAGTTCCATTTTGAAAATTTTGAGGAGTGCTCGCTTAAATATAAATCTTTAATAAACCTGCTTAGGCAGATGAACTATTCAACATTTGAATCTGAACAATTTAACAGCTATTTAGAACAACTAAATAAAGAGATTGGCAATGACAACTAAGGCATTTCAGAAAATATATACCAAATTGGAGTCTATTACAAAAGCAACAGTAACTCTACGGGCAGCGGGGATAACCTATGACGAACTCGCAACTGTTGGGGGAAGGCTTGCTCAAGTTGTTAAGATAGATAGAGATTTAATTACACTTCAGATATTTGAAGGGACCGAAGGGATACCCAACAACGCCGAAGCAATTTTCTTTGGAGAGCCCCCCTCCTTAGTGGTAAGCGACCATTTGGCAGGCCGTTTTTTCAACGCTTTTGGAAATCCTATAGATAGTGGTCCTGCAGTTGAGGGCAAGAAGCGTTATATTGGAGGTCCTTCGGTAAACCCCTATCGCCGTAAACAGCCGTCGGAATATATACCCACAGGTATTGCCGGTATAGACCTCAATAACACCTTAGTTTCGGGGCAGAAGATTCCTTTTTTTGCCGATCCCGACCAACCCTACAACCAGGTGATGGCCCAGGTTGCTTTGCGTGCCGATGTAGATAAAATTATTCTTGGTGGAATGGGACTCACCAACGACGACTACCTCTACTACAAAGAGGTTTTTGAGAATGCCGGAGTTCTCAACAAAATTATCAGTTTTGTAAATACTACCGAGCAGCCCCCCGTAGAGAGACTTCTTATTCCCGACATGGCGCTCACAGCAGCCGAATATTTTGCAGTAGATAAAAATGAGAAGGTGTTGGTTCTACTTACCGATATGACCCTCTATGCCGATGCTCTAAGTATAGTGAGCAACAGAATGGATCAGATCCCCTCAAAGGATTCGATGCCAGGCTCTCTCTATTCAGATTTGGCAAAGATATATGAGAAGGCGGTACAACTTCCCGATGGCGGCTCCATAACCATTATTGCCGTACCACACTAAGTGGTGGCGATATTACGCACGCCATCCCCGACAATACCGGGTATATCACAGAGGGCCAGCTTTTTCTAAGGGTAGATAGCGATACCGGTAAAGTGATTGTAGATCCCTTCCGCTCACTATCGCGTCTAAAACAGTTGGTTATTGGAAAGAAGACCAGAGAAGATCACAACCATGTTATGAATGCGGCAGTTAGGCTATATGCCGACGCTGCAAATGCCAAAACCAAATTGGAGAATGGTTTCGATTTGAGCGATTACGATTTAAGATGTTTAGATTTTGCAAAAGAGTACTCTACCGATATTCTTGCAATAGATGTAAATATAGACTCTATAAAGATGTTAGACACAACATGGCAGCTCTTTGGTAAATACTTCTCAAAAGCAGAAGTTAGTATTAGAGAGGATGTTAGCAACAAATATTGGAGAGGTTAAATTATAGAGTAGATGGCAATCAAATATCAATTCAACAAAACCTCTCTTCATGAACTGGGAAAGCAACTTTCAGTTCGCGAGAAGGCTCTACCCACACTTAAAAATAAAGAGTCTGCTTTGCGTCTTGAGGTAAAGAGGGCAAAAGATAAGTCCAATGAGTTAAAAGAGATATTGTCTAAGAAGATTGCCTCTTACCAAAAATTTTCGGCCCTATGGGGTGAATTTAACAGCCAGCTTATTTCGGTTAAAGATGTAAAATTGGATATTGTTAAAATTGCAGGTATCGAAACACCTCAAGTCAAGGAGATTATCTTTGATGTTAAGAGTTACAATCTCTTTCAAGCTCCACTTTGGTACTCAGATGGGATAGCCATTTTAAAAGAGTTGGTACATCTTGGGATAGAGTCTGAAATCTATCTCCATAAAATGGGGCTGTTAGATATAGTGCGAAAAAAGACCACCCAGAAGGTCAACCTCTACGAAAAGGTTCAGATACCCGGATATAACGAAGCTATCCTTAAGATCAAAAGATTTTTAGAAGATCAGGAGAATCTATCTAAAGCTTCACAAAAGATTGTAAAAGTAAGAAAAGAGAGAGAGGCCAAATATGATAACTAAAATGGACAAATACTCCTTCATTCTTCACCACTCCAACCTAACACTATTTTTGGAGAGGATAAAAGAGTTGGGGGTAGTAGATATCACAAGGGAAGGGAGAGCAATTGACAGCCGCTCCCAAGAGCTTCTCTCTTCTGTGCAACGATACCCTGCTACAATTAAAGGGTTAAAAGAGTTGGTAGATAAGATAGAGGAGGGGGATCGCTCTACACTTCAGGAGAGAGACAATTTACTTGAACTCTCTCCCTCTCAACTCTTAAAAAGGGGTGAAGCTCTTCTACAAAAGAGGAGGGGATTAAATGAAGAGCTCTCTCTAAATAGAAGTTGGCTTAAAGAGAGTATCCCGTGGGGTGTAGTAGATTCCAAAGATATAGAGAGAATTGAAGCTTTAGGCTATCTGCCACACTTCTATACCATATCTGAAAAGAGTTTTAAAGAGGAATGGAACGCTCTCTACCCTATAGAGATAATCAATCGCATTGGAGGGAGACTCTATTTTGTTCTTCTCTCCAAAGAGGGGGAGGAGATAGGATTTAATCACCCCGAAAGCAAGCTCCCCCCCCACTCTCTTCTCTACTATCAAAAGAGAGTAGAGGAGATTGAATCTAAGATAGCACAACTTGAAGAGGAGGCGCTATTACTCTACAGAGAGAGGGAGGCTATGGAAGAGGAGTTGAAGAGAGCTAAGGTTGAGTTTGACCTCTATATGGCAAAGGCCTCTTCGGTAGAGGAGGTAGAGGGGAGTATCTCTATTTTAAAAGGCTTTGCCCCCTCCGAAAGTAGAAGTGCTATAGAGGCTTTTTTAGAGAGAGAGGAGCTTTACTACTTAATAGAGGAGGCTACGGAGGAGGATGACCCCCCGGTAAAACTTAAGAACAACTTCTTTTCAAGGCTTTTCGAGCCGATTGGTAAGCTCTATATGCTTCCCAAATATGGCGAAGTTGATCTCACCCCCTATTTTGCCCCATTCTATATGCTCTTTTTTGGCTTCTGTTTAGGCGATATGGGTTATGGTGCAACAATATTGTTAGGGGCAACAGTGGCAAAATTCTTCTATCCCAAGTTTAAACCGTATCTCACTCTTGGGCAGTTCCTTGGTTTTGGAGCAGTGCTTATGGCATCTCTTACAGGAACCTTTTTTGGCACCTCCCTTCAAGAGACAATACCTATGTCGAGCTCTGTAAAGGCTCTATTCTTCTCAGATATAAAGATGTTTTGGTTCTCAATCCTCTTTGGTCTTTTTCAGATTATTTTTGCCAAATTGGTAAGAGCTATTGCACTTTTCAGAAGAAGGGGGCCGCAGTACGCCCTACCCGATATAGGGTGGTCAATAGTTATTATATGGGCTGCCTGGTACTATGCAACCACAATGCAGGACGATATTGTAATGCCACAGTTTGTAAATTGGATAGCTATTGTAGGAGCACTATTTATTCTACTCTTCACTTCCGACAGTGGAAACATTTTCAAAAGACTCTTTAAGGGAGGTACTGCATTCTATGATGTTACCGGAGTTTTTGGAGATATGCTCTCTTATATAAGACTCTTTGGATTAGGCACTTCGGGGGGTATTTTAGGTATGGTGGTAAATGCTGTTGCTATAAGTATGGCATCTATTCCCTATCTTGGTTGGTTGCTAGCACTAATTATGCTTCTTTTTGGCCACACTCTCGTACTACTCTTATCCGGATTGGGTGCTTTTGTACACCCTATGCGTTTAACATTTGTAGAGTTCTATAAAAATGCAGGTTTTGAAGGTGGAGGAAGAGGATATAAACCTTTGGGCGAGTTGAACAGTTAGAAATTATTAAAATTATTATAGTATTAAATTATTAAAAAGAGTAAATTATGGAACAGACGCTACCTCTAATATTGGCATACGCCGGATTGGCATTTATGTTGGCACTTTCGGGCATTGGAAGTGCTGTGGGTGTCACCATGGCGGGTAAAGCAACTATTGGTGCTATGAGGAAGAACCCCGATATCTTCGGTTCATCGATGATTCTTTCTGCCCTACCTTCAACACAAGGCCTCTATGGCTTTGCAGGGTTTTTCCTGATGCTCAACCAACTTACATCGATAGCAGAACTTACCATGAACCAGGGTTTGGCTATTTTAGGTGTAGGGTTGGCAATGGGATTTGTAGGACTCTACTCTGCAATTCAACAGGCATCACTTGTTTGTAGCGGAATTGTTGAGATGGGAAATGGACACGATGTTTTTGGAAAAACAATGATTTTAGGTGTATTTCCTGAACTATACGCTATTTTGGCATTTGCATCGGTTTTCCTTGCTCTCCCTGCCTAAATTTTGACTAATTCTCTTTTGTTATGTCCCTATTAGTCTCTATTTCCGGGATAAGAGGTACCATTGGAGGGATTCCCGGTAAAGCTTTAACTCCAGTAGATATTATAGGGTACACCCACGCCTACGCCCATCTTATTAAAGAGCAGAACCCTACCCTATCCTCTCCTAAAGTTGTGGTTGGAAGAGATGCCCGTATATCTGGGCCAATGGTAGAGCAGTTGGTCTCTGCTACGCTTGTCGCTTCCGGTATAGATGTTATAATGGCCGGCCTCTCATCTACTCCCACAGTTGAGATGGCTATCCTTATTGAAAAAGCTCAAGGGGGTATTGTCATAACCGCCTCACATAACCCCAAAGAGTGGAATGCCTTGAAACTGCTCAATAGTTTTGGGGAGTTTTTAAATCATAGCGAGGGGAAGCGTCTATCGCATCTACATAACGAGCATCCTAAAAGTTTCTCATCTATACACTCCTTAGGGAAAATAAGTTATAGAGAGTTTGACCAAAAACATATAGATGCTATTCTCTCCCACCCTTTGGTAGAGATTGAGGCTATCTACCGCGCACAATTTACTGTAGTGGTAGATGGGATAAATTCGGTAGGTGGTATTGTGGTGCCAAAACTTCTTGAACAGCTTGGGGTAGAGGTGATAAAATTAAATTGTGAAGCTAATGGAGATTTTGCCCACAACCCCGAACCACTCCCTCACCATTTAGAAGAGCTCTCCTCCTTGGTTAAAAGCAGTGGAGCATCTTTGGGCTTTGCTGTAGACCCCGATGTAGATAGGTTGGCAATAATTGATGAAAATGGAGCTCCATTCGGAGAAGAGTTCACTTTGGTTGCTGTTGCCGACTATATTCTCTCACACAAAAAAGGGGCTACTGTCTCTAACCTCTCCTCCTCTCAGGCGCTTAAGGATATAAGTATAGAGAGGGGGGTAGAACATTTTGCCTCTGCTGTTGGCGAGGTAAATGTGGTAAAAGAGATGAAGAGAGTTGGTGCAGTAATTGGAGGAGAGGGCAATGGAGGTGTCATTATACCCGAACTACACTATGGGCGCGACGCACTAATAGCTATTGCTCTATTTTTAAGCCATCTGGCACGCTCCAATACTACGGTTTCAAAGCTTAGAGAGAGTTATCCCAATTATGAGATGGTAAAAAAGAGGGTAGAGATTACCCCAAACATCGATCTTCAAAAGATAACGGATAGTTTAAAAAAATCTTTTGCCGGCCAAGAAATAGTTGATATAGACGGTATTAAAATTATTTTTAGCCAAGAGCGGAGCTGGGTACATATAAGGGGCTCCAATACCGAACCCATTCTAAGAATCTATTCCGAAGCTCCTACCGCCGAAGAGGCCCAACTATTGGCCCAAAAAGTAATTGAAATTATAACTGCACTATAATATGTTCTCCTTTAGAACAACTGCTCTTTTAGAACAGCCCGACGGAGTATTGAAAGGTGGTAAAATTGCACTTCTGTGTGACCAAACAGCTTTTCACCCCGACAGGGGAGAGTACCTATATGAGACTCTCGCTAAAAGAGGTGTTTTAAAGAGACTTTTCTGGTTAGGAGAGCCCATTCCCAACTTAAATTTTGATTTTGAGATAATATATCTCTCTTACTATAAAGAAATTGATTGGTCACTAATGCTCTCTCAACTTTTAGATATAGAGGCTTTAGTAATTGAACTGCAAGAGAGTGGAGTAAGATATGATGGTGCGGGAAAACTTTTATACTCTCTGTTCCAATCTTTTAAAGAGAACTCAATAGATCTACCGCTCTATCTTGTAGACCGTCTTAATCCTTCGGGCAGACAGATAGAGGGAAGTGCAGCAAAGGGTGAAGAGGGTAGTTTGCACCAGATGGAGGGGGTGCTTCACAAACATGGTTTAACGGCCGGTGAACTTGCCCACTATTTTTATAACGAATTGGGAGGAAAATTTAATCTTCATATTATTTCATCTGAGGCAGAGGCTGTCAACAAGCAGCTTCTCCCATGGAGCATCCCCCCACACAATAACTTTTCCGGTCTATTCACCCCATCGTTTTATAGTGGACAGGCTCTCTGGAGAGAGAGCAACATAAGCTGTGGAGTTGGTACCACTCGCCCCTATGAACTCTTTGGTGCTCCATTTTTAAAAGAGCTTTTAGAGCAAAGGGGTAAAGAGAGCGCTTTTGAGGGATTTAATCAACCCAACCATCCACTCCATCACTCGAGTATAATAGTGAGGCCTTTGAGTTTCACCCCTCTATACAATATTTATAAAGATGAGCTCTGTTGGGGATTTCAACTACATTTACTTCCCGGACTACTCTATCATGCATTGGCACACAATTTGCGGATTATAAAATTTATTAAGGGCTCTATAGAGCACTTCGGTTATACCACAGAACTTCACCACTTGTTGGGAGACCCGCTACTGAGCGAATGGATAGAGGGAGAGGTTGAATTTGAAGAGCTAAGAGAACATATTAAAATTGAAGAGCAGAAGTGGATTAGAAAAGTGCGGAAAATTCTGCTCTATAAAGCTCCCCCCTTTCGCTGTAAAACTATTCTATAATTAGAAAAATCAAATAGATATGGCCAATCCGGTTTTGAGTGAAAAACTTTTCATGAAAGAGGCTTCACACGCCTCCAATCTTGCTATGACCATTAAGGGAACCATCTACAAAACCCTTATACTGCTATTGATGGTTATGGCTGGAGCGTCGTATACCTGGAAAGTTTTTAACGAATCCATTAGTCCCAATGCCGTAAACGGTTGGATGTGGGGGGGAGCCGTCGGTGGTTTTATTGTGGCTATGTTCATCACTTTCAAACCGTCAAGAGCCCAATATATTGCACCTCTATACGCTCTCCTACAAGGTCTATTTTTAGGGGCTCTCTCTGCAATGTTTAACGGACTCTTTGCAGAATTGGATTCCAATATTGTACTCAATGCAGTTCTTTTGACAATTGCAGCCACATTCTCTATGCTTCTAATCTACCGATCGGGTATTATAAAAGTTGATAGCAGATTTACAAAATTGATAACTATAGCAGTAGGGGCTATCGCCTTCTACTATATAATCTCTATAGTACTATCCCTATTTAAGGTTAATTTGACCCTTCTGCACGATAGTGGTCCCTTAAGTATAGGGGTTAGTCTAATTATTGTTCTTGTCGCCTCTTTCTCTCTTTTGGTAGACTTTGAATTTATTGTTCGGGGAAGCAGTCGTGGTCTCCCAAAATATATGGAGTGGTATGGAGCTTTCTCACTTATGGTAACACTCATATGGCTCTATTTAGAGATTTTAAAGTTATTGTCTAAATTTGCAGCACGAAGAGAGTAACAATTTTCTTTTCTCTCAATAATTTATTACATTTGCACCTCAATTTTAATTATAGCGTCATGAAAGCAGAAATACATCCCGAAAACTACCGTTTTGTAGCTTTCAAGGATATGTCCAACGACCACATCTTTATTACCCGCTCTTGTGCTCACAGTCGTGAAACAATAGAGCATGAAGGGAAAGAGTATCCACTTATCAAATTGGAGATTTCCAACACATCACACCCCTTCTATACAGGTAAAGTTAAGTTGGTAGATACAGCCGGTAGGGTAGATAAATATATGAATCGATATAAGAATAGAAAGCAGTAATTGCTTTAAAATATCAAGAAGGTGGCCTACAGCCACCTTTTTTCTTCTTACAATATCTCTCATTCTTCTTCACTCTCTTATCTCCAATATCAAAATGAAGCGCTATTTAGATCTGCTGGCCGACAGCTACAACAACCCTGCCTTTATAGAGTTGGATCCCATCTCAATTCCACACCGCTATAGCCTAAAAGAGGATAGAGAGATAGCAGGATTTCTCACCGCAGTCATCTCTTGGGGCAATCGAAGTTCCATTCTCAAAAGTGCCAATAAAATGTTACTCCCAATGGGAGAGTCACCCTACTCATTTATAATGGAACATAGTGAAAGCGATTTACAGAGGTTAGAAGGTTTTGTTCACCGCACCTTCAACTTTTGGGATCTTATAACCTTTATAGAGGCTCTAAAACGGCTATATAGCCAGGAGAAGGGGTTAGAGGGTATCTTTTTAAAGTATAAGAGCAAAGAGTCGCTTCAGCCCGCCATACATCACCTTAAGAGAGAATTTTTCTCTATTCCCCACCTTGAAAGAAGCAGAAAACACCTCCCCGATCCACTCAGCGGATCTGCAGCAAAAAGAATCAATATGTTTCTAAGGTGGATGGTGAGAGTAGATAGTAAAGGGGTAGACTTTGGAATATGGAGAGGAATATCTCCATCAATTCTCTCCTGTCCATTAGATATACATTCGGGCACCGTTGCCCGAAGGTTGGGCCTCCTAACCAGAAAAGCAAATGATGCAAAAGCGGTAGCACAATTAGATAAGGTGCTCAGAGAGTTTGATCCTGTAGACCCTGTCAAATATGACTTTGCTCTATTTGGCGAAGGGGTTTCCAAAAAGCTAAATGGTTGATATGAAAAGATATTTTAGATATGGGAAGGAGGAGCTTGATCATCTACAGAGGGTAGATCCACTATTGGGAGCTGTGATTAAAGATATAGGAGCGATTAAGAGAGAGGTCAATCCCAATCTTTTTGAAGCTCTGCTCCATACTATAACAGGGCAGCAAATCTCCACTAAAGCACATATAACCGTATGGAAGAGAATGGTTGAGGGTATAGGAGAGATTACCCCCCACTCTATTGTAGAGACCCCTTTAGAGAGGCTACAGCAGTTTGGAATCTCTTTTAGAAAAGGGGAGTATATAAAACTGGCAGCTCAAAAGGTCTATTCCAAAGAGTTAGATTTAGAGACTCTCACCTCTCTTCCCGATAATGAGGTTATAGATACTCTAACAAAAGTAAAAGGGATTGGCCCTTGGAGCGCAGAGATGCTATTGCTCTTCTCTATGGAGAGGCCCAATATTCTTAGTTGGGGCGATTTGGCTATACATCGTGGTATGCAGAGGCTCTACTCTCTACCAGAAATTGGTAGAGAACAATTTAATAGATACCATTCGCTCTACACTCCATATGCCTCTGTGGCGAGTCTCTATATTTGGGAGGTAGCTACCAACTTATAAATTGGAGGGTACGATAGAGAGAGAGGAGTGAAAAAAACTCTATTGAATATAGGCTCTTCCCATTGGAAGAATCTCTTTACCGGCCAAATCGTTGATAATTGCACCGGCCATCATATACCAAGCCGACAGAGCACATAAAATAAGCTCATATCCTGCAATAACATTAAAAAGAGGGTTACCAAAATGGCCTATAACCAAAAGAGTAAAACCAATCAGAAGCAGTAGAAAAGTGACACTCATTGCGCGGTGTACTCTAAGCGAAGCTAAAAACATTATTGCAGTATAGAGGCCCCATCCAAGTAGATAGAATCCCACATCGCTTGAAGAGGAGGTGTATATATCGAAAAAGTTAAAAATCCATATTATTCCCAATCCTATCCAAAAACTACCATATGCTACAAATGCAGAGTAGCCAAAGTTATTTCCCATCTTCTGCTCTTGAAATCCGGCAATCATCTGCGCAGCTCCTCCAAAAATAAATCCCATAGCAACAACAGGGCCCAATCCTAAAATTCCAATATTGTGGAATTGTAGCAAAAGTGTAGTCATGCCAAACCCTGCAAGACCAACAACTGCAGGATTCCCAAATTTTTGATTCATAAATAGATAATTTTTTGTTTGAAAGGTGCAAACATATGGCAATAGATTCAATTTGCAAATAGCAAAAGTGTTTGGAAAATTGCTTTATACTATTTTGTAAAAGATTACAATATTATCTCAAATATTTTCTTACTATCTTGCAGTGTAATGGATAGAGAAGAAAAAATACTGATTGAATCTCTAAAAGAGGGCAACCATCACTCATTTAGTACCATTTACCGGTTATATAGAGAGAGAATATATCTTTTTATCTGTAAATTTATAGACGATAGAGAGATAGCCTAAGATCTTTTTCAAAATATCTTTGTAAAGGTATGGGAGAAACGGGAGGGTATCAGGAGCGACTCTCCACTGACTCCCTATCTCTATACCATTGCTAAAAATGAAATATACTCTCATCTGCGTAACGCCATAAACAGAAAGTAAAGGAACTGTTAACATCCGAAGAAGGAATTTATCATAGAAGTCAGCGTCCTGTAGAGCCGGAGTCTGTGTTCGGACAAACTAAATCCAACAAACACTACAATCGGTTCAGGCACTTTTACAAAGACAAGGTTTTAATGGACTTTGCAATCTTCGCTATTGCATTCAACATAGGAAAACTACACTTGAAAGGATTAGAAAATAAAGAAATACTGCATTTATTGGAGAAATACGGTCAAAAAGGTAGTGTTATTCTGTTTTTTATAAAAATAAAGATAAACTATGAAAGTTTATCATCAAAAAATAACTACGATCAGAAAAGAGCAGCATAAAAAATTAAAAAAGAGCTGTCCTTTTGGAACAGCCCCTTTTATCTATAAAATAAGTCTCAAAAAATAGTATTACTAATTTTTAATACAGCGTACCGACCACCCAACTTCCTTGATATACTCATTCCTTCTAAGTTCGGTGTTGCTATAGTACATTCCCCTGTACCACGCTTTATTGGTGGCACTATTTTCGGATGAACTCCACCAGTGGCCATTATTTCGTATTGTATTAAAGATATTGGCACCTGTACGGTAACCGCCAGGGAGAGCAGAAAAGCCTGTTTCATTTGTTGCTCCGCTGTTTGGCGAATTCCAATAGGTTGTTCCATTCTCTTTAAGTTTACCGCCAGCTACAGCCGATCCTCCTAAAAATATCGAAAGTTGATCCCACTCCGCATCGCTAGGTAGATGCCAACCCTCTGGGCAAATACCTCTTACCCCACTTGGAGATTCGTTGCTGCTTGGATCGCCATTCATAGCGGCACTCCAATTATAGAGTGTTCCATAGGTAATCCAATTCTCCGTTGCTTTAGCCTCTTCTACACTATTTCCATCATAACCATAGACATAAAAATAGGGCTCAGTTGTAGAGCCTGTGGTTGGTCCAACTACAGTTGGCAAATATCTCAGATTTTCGGCCATCCATATTTTACCACCAATTTTAACTGTTTTATACTCAGTATTGTCTCTTGGATCGATAAATGTGCCGGTACAATTCCCAGATGTTTGAAAGATTAGTGGATCGCCATAAGAGGTTCCATCTATACTTGTTGCATATGCTCTCACATAGTAGAGTGTACACTCCTCTAATCCTGTTATTACACTCTCATAGACCCCTATACCCGAACCTGTACTGATCTTGGAATCTTCAATAGTGGGATTTTCGTTGCTACTCCAACATACTCCTCGCTCGGTAACAGCAGCGGCACCTTCGGTAATAACATTCGATTTTATAGTTGCTGTGGTTTCACTGAAAGCAACTACCTGTACAGTCTCTACAGAGGGAGGCACTTTAACTCTATCGGAAGTAAATAGAAGTTGTTCACCATACCCCGTTCCTATACTATTAGTAGCATAAGCTCTATAGTAGTATGTAGTGTTGGCTGTCAACTCCTCTATTGTAGAGGAGAAGAGTCCCATACCACTACCATCGTTAGATTTATTATCCTCTATAGTTGGATTTGACTCCAATCCCCAACAGACTCCCCTTGAGACAACTGTAGAGCCTCCATCGTCTGTAATATCGCCTCCAGATTTAGCTGAGGTAGCTGTAATCTCTGTAGCCTCGATGGTAGTAACAGTTGGAGCATTTTTTTCGGGTTCCGGCAGAGTAGTAAATTGTACACTATTGCCATAACCAACCCCTGCACTATTGACTGCATAGGCCCTTAGAAAATAGGTGGTACCCGCCTCTAATCCAATAATGGAGCTTATAAAGCTCCCTTTACCACTTCCATTTTCACTTTTATTGCCATTGATAGTAGGATTCTCTTGAGTACTCCAACAGACTCCTCGTCTATCTACAGAGCGTCCTCCGTCGTCAACCACCTCTCCCCCCGACATAGCAGTATAGATAGTAATTGCTCTAACTTCTGAAGTGGTTACTGTGGGAAGCCTCTCTTCAATTACCTCTTCTTTGTTACATCCTACTATAATAAGTAACAAAAAAAGAGATGATAATAGTGAATAAAATGATTGTTCTACTTTTTTCATTTTATAAAAATTTATTATAACTACATTATTTACAATTTCTCTACTTAATCAATTGAAGAGAGAGGAAAGATTGTAATTGCCATATCCTCTTTATTAATTGAATAGAGAGCATATATTTTATTTTCAAAATATATCATACTTGGATAACCATACCCTATAGGACCACTTCCCGGTACACCGGAAAACTTCCGTTTAATACCTGCAGCACCACCCGAGCGCAATGAATAGACTCTATTAAATATATCGCCATCCTCACTTACAGCTAAAGTTAGGGGATCGCGTTGAAGATAGATTCCCTCGTCGAATTTTGTAGTAAATTGATTACCAATCAACAAAACTCTACCATCAGGAAGCGTTAATGCCTCTGCTCTCGAATGGGAATCAGGAATATCGGTAGGATAAAGAGGAGACCACTTGCCGTTGTCGTCACAAAAAGAGGCAAAGATTCTATTAGAGGAGACCCTATTATTATCTTTAGTTTGAGAGTTGTAGTCACGCATGAAAACCACCATCCCGCTTTTTGCTCGAAATGCAAAAGACTCAAGAAGTTTTGAACCCTCTACTCCCACTACAGGAATACCCTTAGTGTCTGAAAACCAGCTTATTTTATCGTTATTCTTATACCACTGCTCTATTTTTTTCGATAGTTCAGTGTCAAATCTGGGGGTAGGCATAAAAGATGGAAGTTTTGAATTAGCCGATATAGGTCGCAAAAGAAATGGCAAACCAAATGAGTCTCCTCCATTTAAAACCTCTTTAGCAAGAGGATAACGGGGGCCCGACCCTTGTGCATATATAACAGCCAACAATTTCCCATCTATCTCCATCCATCTCTCTACCGAAAGAAATAGCCCCTGTTCACCTTGGGGTTTATGCTCATCAGGTGCAGAAAACAACTCTCTGGGACTATTCCAACTCTTGCCATCCATAGAGGTTGAGAAGAGAACCCGTTGTCCTGGGCTACTTTCGCCATACTTCTCTATCTGGCTGCTCCACATAGCATAAAAGAGTCCGTTAAAATGGAAGAGGGCAGCCATATGGTTATAACTCCCCTCACTTATATTAGCCGGTTCCCAAATCATATAATGTTCGGCACCATTCAAATGGGGATAGCCATACGCTTCAGCTTTGATCCCATTTGGTTCTTGTGCCTCCCAAAGGTGAACAATTGGTGTACCTGTTGGTGTTCTTTCTTCTATCTCAAATAATCGGTTACCCAATTTTAATATATTCTCCAAAGGGGGTTCAACCTCTCCACTCTTCTGGCAACTACCAACAAAGAGAGTCAAGCATAAGAGAGAGAGAACTCTTTTTTTA
>Ga0265293_10006033_pt1 | contig 19708 bp, 20 predicted proteins | sample Munlanlewell138R_FD_192505 | JGI IMG/M metagenome (GOLD analysis project Ga0265293, IMG submission 192505) | Leachate microbial communities from a municipal landfill in Southern Ontario, Canada - Leachate well 138R | ecosystem: Engineered > Solid waste > Landfill > Unclassified | place: Canada... | reverse complement strand
AGAGATCGGAGCGGACCTCATCTCCGGCCTGGTGGGAGCCAGGGAGTTCGGCCAGGAGGCATTCGTGGTGATCGATTGCGGGACAGCCACTACATTGACCCTGCTGAGTCAGCAGCAAAGAATCCTGGGGGTGGCAATCCTGCCCGGACTGGTCACCCAGATGCACAGTCTGACTCGATCGGCTCCTCATCTGCCTGAGTCGGTGGGCCTTCAGCCTCCGGCCCACCCCTATGGAAATGATACCGTGGAAGCCCTCCAGAGCGGTATCCTCTACGGACATGCCGCCGCCATCGAAGGTCTGATCGCCAGATACCGGACCTTGTTGACGCCCCAGCGGCTCACTGCGGTGGGCTGCGGAGGGCTGTTTCACCGAATTCGCTCGCTGTGTCCGACGGTGGAGATTGTGGAAACAGAATTGGTCAACCTGGGGTGCCGGGTGCTGGGTGCCCGGGCTTACGCAGGAGGCAATTCTGCACCCGTCGAAACGCAGCGGACTTTTGGCCCATGACACTCTCTACACAAAATATTCTTGAACTCGATCAACTTTCTCTAGAGGAGGTCACCAGGTACTACCGCGACCACATTTCGCCCGACCTGGCTCGACTCTTAAGAATTACGGGATTCGGTGCCCTGGAGGTGCAGGCTGAGGGCTGCTGGGTCATCGATCATACCGGAAGGCGGTATCTCGATTTTTCTGGCGGCTACGGAGTGTTTTCCCTTGGTCACCGGCACCCCAAAGTGGTGGAAGCCGTCAAGGACCAACTGGACAAACTCGCACTGAGTTCCAGGGTGTTTTTTAACCCCTTACAAGCCCGCTTGGCTCACAAACTGGCTCACGTTACACCCGAAGGATTGGAATACTCGTTCTTTTGCAACTCCGGCACGGAAGCCATCGAGGCGGCTTTGAAGATGGCAAGACTGGCCACCGGCCGCACGGGTTTCGTCTCCACGGAAGGTTCGTACCACGGAAAGACGTTCGGGAGCCTTTCTGTTTCGGGTCGGGATAAGTATAAAGAGCCTTTCGGGCCGTTGCTCCCTGGCTGCACGATCGTCCCTTTTCACGATCTCAAGGCTCTGGATCAAGCTCTGACCGAAGAGGTCGCGGCTTTTCTTCTTGAGCCGGTTCAAGGGGAAGGCGGGATCCACGTAGCCGATGTGGAGTATCTGCGGGCTGTGCGGGAGTTGTGCAGCGAGCGAGGGGTCATGCTCATCGCCGATGAGATCCAGAGTGGACTGTGCCGTTGCGGTCATTGGTTTGCCGTCGACCGGGCCGGAATCTCGCCTGACATCATTGCTATGGCCAAGTCTCTGGGAGGCGGGGTCCTGCCGATCGGCGCTATCGTTTACAACGCCCAGGGGGCCAAAGCGTACAAAGGCCGTCCTTTGCTTCACACCAGCACTTTTGGAGGCAATCCTCTGGCCTGTCGAGCTGCGCTGGCCAGCCTGGAAGTGATGGAAACCGAGAATCTGGCCGAAAATGCTCAGCGGTCGGGGCAGGTCTTGCTAAAGGGATTAAAAAGCTTGGCAACGAGCTATCCTGATCTCGTCAGTGATGTGCGAGGGGTAGGGCTCATGCTGGGCATGGAGTTCCACGAGGATAAATTTGGTGGTTCTCTCATCTTTGAGATGGTGAAAAGAAGTGTGATCGCGGTTTACACTTTGAATCAACCTCGGGTAATTCGGTTTGAGCCCCCCTTAAATGTGGGCACAGAAGAGATCGAGACCGCGCTGAGTGCCATGGAAGAATCTCTAGCCGAGACCCGCCGGCGACTAGGAAAGAAGTAGGAGTTTATGCCTCAGGTCGAGAGGAAAATCGTCATCGACGGTGACCCCCAAAGGGTCTACGAGCTTGCCAAGGATATGGAGAGCTATCCTAACTTCATGCCCGATGTGGAGAGCGTGAAGGTGGTCGAACGAGGCACCAATTCTACCGTGACCGAGTGGGTCACCAATGTTGACGGAACTCCCTTTTTGTGGACCGAAGGTGACAATTTCGACGATCAAAACCTGCGCATCGACTACGCCCTTATCGAAGGGGATTTAGAGAAATTCGAAGGGTCCTGGAGCTTTCGGCCGGTCGACGGCAAAACCGAAGTGACTCTGGTCGTGGACTACGATTTCGGCCTGCCGGAATTGACCGAGCTGATCGGACCTACTCTCCACGAGAAGGTTGGAGAGAACAGCGAAATGATGCTGGCGGGCATGAAAAAGCTGGTCGAGGAAAAGTCGTGAACCAGTTCGCTTTCCTCACCCACCCGTTGGGAATGAAAGACGTGGTGCGTTACGCCCCCAAGGCCGCAGGCAAGCGGGAGCCGATCGTTTTGAAGATCCTGGAGTGGATGCCCCCCTACAAAGCTTCCACCATTACCGGGGTTCGGGCGACTAACGGAAATGAGGTGAAGGGGAACTTCGTCATGGTACCCCTGATGCCCAAACAGTTTCTGAGCCTGGAGCGCCGGAGCGTGGTGGAGCGCGTAAAAAAAGCGGCCCTGCTGGGGCAAAAACTCGGGGCCAGGGTGGTGGGACTGGGCGGCTACAACTCCGTGGTGGGCCGGGCCGGCAAAGACGTGGCCGACGTCCTGGATGTGGCCGTCACCAGTGGCAACTCTTACACCGTGGCTACCGCGCTGCAGGGCGCCTTGAAGGCCGCTGAAGTGTTGGACGTGGATCTGGCGCGTTCTACGGTGGCCGTGATCGGGGCCACCGGCTCTATCGGTAGCGTTTGTTCCCGCTTTCTGGGAAAGCGGGTGCCCAGGCTGGTTTTGTCCGCTCGCTCCAAGTCCAGGCTCAAGGCTCTGGCCGAGACCATCCAGCGCGAATCCGGGACCGCCTTGAAGATCGAAATGGATCTGGGCCGCGCTATGGCTGAAGCCGATATCGTGATCACCGCGACCTCCTCCGGGGGCAGCATCATTCAAGCCGAGCACCTGAAGAGCGGCGCCATCGTGTGTGACGTGGCGGTGCCCCACGACGTGTGCCGCGAGGTCGCACAATTGAGACCGGATGTGCTGGTGATCGAGGGCGGACTGGTGGAAGTGCCGGGCCCGGTGGAGTTTGGGCTGGACTTCGGATACCCTGAAGGCCTGGCTCTTGCCTGTATGGCCGAAACCATGATCCTGACCCTGGAGAATCGCTTCGAAAACTTCTCCATCGGTCGTGGCCTGGAATACGATCGGGTCCAGGAGATCGAGATGCTGGCGGCGCGCAACGGCTTTCACCTGGCCGGCTTTCGAGCCTTCGATGAGCCGGTCACGGCGGAAAAAATCGAGCAGGTCAAAGGCATCATCGCCGAGTCCAGAAAACGGTTGCGAGTCATCTCTTGAAGACCGTCGTTTCGGTCTCCCTGGGCTCCTCATCGCGCGACCACGAAAGCCGGATCGAACTCTTAGGAGAGACCGTTCATCTTTCTCGTCGAGGGGTGGACGGCCGATTTAAGCGCGCCGTGGAACTCCTCCAGGAACTCGACGGCGCCGTCGACGCCATCGGCCTGGGAGGGATCGATATCTATCTCAAGTCGCGAAGTCAGACCTTCGAACTACGCGACGGGGTTCGGCTCCGGGATACCGTACAGAAGACCCCCGTGGTGGATGGGAGTGGCCTCAAGAACACTCTGGAGCGGGAGACCGTCCGCCATCTACAGGAAAGCGGGACGGTGCCCCTGGCGGGCAAGAAGGTCTTGATGGTGTGCGCCATGGACCGTTTTGGCATGGCCGAAGCGCTAGATGAAGTGGGGGCCAACACCGTCTACGGCGACATGATCTTCAATCTGAATCTGGACAAGCCGATCCTCACCCTGGACGAACTGGAGGAACGCGCTTCCAAGCTGCTGCCCGAGATCTGCAAACTGCCCATCTCCATGGTCTACCCGACCGGCAAGAAGCAGGACCTCATCGAGCCAACCGAGCTGACCGCACCTTACTTTCAGGAGGCGGAGATCATCGCCGGCGACTTCCATATCATCAGACGCCGCTTGCCGGAGCGCCTGGAGGGCAAAGGCGTTCTGACCAACACGGTCACCGAAAACGACGCCGAGGAACTTAGAAAGCGAGGGGTAGCGTGGTTGGTCACCACCACTCCCGAACTGGACGGTCGTAGCTTCGGGACCAACGTGCTGGAAGCCGCCCTCCTGGCCCACCTGGGCAAGACCTGGGACGAAGTCATTCCGGAGGATTACCTCGCTTTGATCCGCGAGGCGGGGCTTTTGCCCAGGGTTGTACGTTTTGATTAGGGCCTGTTGACATTCAGCCTTCCGAGACAAACGCAGTACATTTTTCTCCTCCTGGAGTGGAATTTTCTATGGAATAGTGGACCTATTTGAGGAAAATTTCGCTTCAGGAGGTGGGAAATGGACAAGTTTGGCGACTGAAGGTTGATTGTCAACAGGCCCTAGTCGGTGTATCCTAAGTTGATGGCTGAAGTAGCAACCCAATATGAGGAGATTCCCGAGCCGGACATCTCGCATCTCGTGACGGAGGATGATGAGCCGGTGGATAATCTGTATTCCGAGCGGCAGCAAGCGCTATTGGCAGATGCCCTGAACGTTTCCTGGAACCCTGACCGCGAGTTTCTAACCATGGTCAACGTGGGGCTTTTTTACTCCCTGCAGAGCCCTCCTTATGTCCCTGATTTTTTACTCAGCATGGATGTCAAGGCCCCCCCGGACGTGTGGGAAAAAAAGCACCGCTCATATTTTATCTGGCAGTATGGTAAGCGCCCGGATCTGGTGGTAGAGGTCGTGTCCAACATCGATCGTCACGAAGAGAGAAAGATTGAAGGTTATGCCCAGATCGGTATCCCGTATTATGTGATCCACGATCCCGAGCACCGCCTGAGCGAACGAACCCTGAGAGCCTTCGAACTCCACGGCAGTCGCTACGTGGAGTTGGTGAAACCCTGGTTCGTGGACCTGGAGATAGGGCTCGCCTTGTGGAAGGGGGAGTACCGGGGTATAGAGGAAAGCTGGCTTCGTTGGTGCGATCGCCAGGGCACACCTCTCCTCACTGGAGCAGAGCGGGCTGACCAGGAAAGCGAACGGGCCGACCAGGAGCGCGAGCGAGCCGACCAGGAGCGCGAACGGGCCGACCAGGAGCGCGAACGGGCCGACCAGGAGCGCGAACGGGCCGCTTTATTGGAAGCGAAGCTTCGGGAGTTAGGGATAGATCCGGAAAGTGTTTAAGCTTTCAGCAGTCTCATCCCGGCCAGAGTGCCCTCAAACCCGAGCACGGTACCGGCCACTGCTCCGACGACTCCGCCGACACTAGCCCCTAATCCGGCGCCCACGGCGGCACCCAGCAGCAGAGGCCACTGGTGTTTTTGATTTGACCAGTAGTTGCTGCGGCCGTCGTGGATGAGCTTTGCTCCTTTCATCTCGGCAAACCCATCGGGCGCGGTGATCTCTCGGCCGAAAAAGCTGGCGTCCGGTACGTCTAATTCCGGGTCAACCTTCTTCATGGCCACCTCGATGAGCTCGGAACAGTAAAGTTTGCTCGGGTCGCCATTGTCGAATTTGTAGTCGTAGGGTGTACCCAGAAGCTTCTTGGCCTCCCGGATCACATAGGCCCGATCTTGAAAGCTCTTGTAAGGTGGTCTGACCACCGCCACCTTAATGGGGCCCTGCAAGCGCTCGATCAAGGGGCTCCTGGTGACCTCGTCGCCCAGGGTTTCAATGATCCGTCCGTACCCCTCGTAGAGCGCGCAATGGGTATAGTGGGCTCCCGTCGTCCAATACTCCAGGTGGCCCAGATTCGGGCGGTGGCTGGCATAAGTGAGCAAGACATCGCCGGGCTGAATCTTGTCCAGGATTCGCTGCTTCTCTTCCTCGGACATAGGCTCCTGAGAAGAGGGGACCTCCCGGCTGGTCCATTTCATGACTTTTCCCATGAACCCACGCCCACTGAAATTCCCCACCCCCAGGGGCAGAGGAGCATCCTGACGGGAAGGCTCGCTCAAGGAGACCGACTCGGTCGGACCCTGAGCCCGACCGATCGACGGAGACCTTCTGGAGGTGCGTGTCGTCTCCGGTATGAGTGAGGTTCTGGTGATGATCACGGCTGTTTAATCTTAGCGGAAGCCGGTTCCCAAAATGTTGCGAGGAAGTTAAACTCGACGGAGGATGCTCAAGGTTTACTGGAACACAAAGCTTTGTAAAAGACAGATTGGCTCATCACCAAGTAGACCAGGGGATGACTTCCGTTCTTCTTGAGGCATGATAGACTTACCCTTAAGGATAAGATTTGGAGGAGCCATTGCGAAAGAGAATACGCACCAAAGGCTTTAGTCTCATCGAAGTGCTGATAGCTATCGGAGTGGTGTCGGTGGGGATTCTGGCATTGTTGGCTGTTTTTATTACAGGGACACGGTCAAACCAGCACGGACAAGACCTTTCCCGTGCGACTTTCTATGCCCGCAAGATCACAGAGATCATCAGAGTTCAGGGTATGGCGGCTTTGGGAGCCCTTGGGCCAATTCCACCAAATGCGAGTAGTGGATTAAACGATGCAGATGGCGTTTTTCGGCCGCTCAACGACCCGCCTACAGGTTTCTTCGGTCAGATTTATCTACCTAAGCTGGATAACGATGGAGTTGTCGTGCTAGATGGGGGAAACGCGGTTCCGAATTTAAACGATACTAAGTACGAACGTAATATACAGATATCCCGAGCCAGTGACGAGCCTTCAGACTACAATTTTAGCCTTCTGAGTTTAAGTGTAACTGTGCGATGGCGGGGCGGTAGGAGCGGAGATGGTTTTAGACAGACAAACCTCGTTTCATTGCTTAAATGATTTTGCGGCAGGCTTCTGGAGGCTGAAAGAATGAGATTTACAACCAAACGTTATGGCTTTTCCATTATGGAACTCTCAATCGTCATGTTCCTGACGACATTAATTACAGGTGTTTTGGTATTGTTTTATAGCCAGTCGCGGTTGACCTTGGAGCGTGGGGTCCAGAAAACAGAGTTGCAGCAGAAAGTGCGTTTGTCCGCAGCTCGAGTTATACCCAAAATTGCAAGTGCCTTCTATCTACCACCCGACCCCGATTTTGAAGATCCGACCGACCCAGCTTTTGAAGAGATAATGCAAACTACTGGCTTGCTACCGATTGAAGAACCTCCAATTTACAATGAGACGACTGAGGGTATGCCAGCTCAGGCTCACGCCGGTTGGCCGAAGCTCAGGGTAAATTCAACCCGGGAGTGGGTGAAAAGCCAGCTCAGACTGCCTGTTTTACCTGAAGATCTGTTCGACCCCCATGAGCCTCGATATGCTCAATTGGAGCTTGATTTTCGTATTCGAGCCACTCAGCCTCCGGGTCACGATGTGGACAGACTTGGGCCCCTTGGCGATCTTTTTATGATTGGTCACCTTGACAATGACGAGGACGGGAGTTTCGAAACCGTGACTGATCCTTTAATGGTTGTTCAGGGGGTCCAAAATATTAGCTTTCTCCAGTATGCAGACAACCGCCGGGTTCGGCTCAGGGTAGAGGTTGCAGGCTTCGTCAGGAGCGCTACTAGTAATGCTAATTCTGAAAAAATCGTTGACCGGTTGGTTCATGAAACTGACATTTTCCTTCCAGTTTTTACAACCACCCCAGAATGAATGTAGGAGCAACCATGAAAAAGAACTCGACTTCTCAAATCTCGGCAGGTAGGCGACGGCGCCCGCGTGGCTCCATACTTTTTCTTACCTTACTTTTCCTAGTGTTGATCAACCTTTTTGCTGTTGCCTTTTGGAAATTGGTTCCTATGGAGATGCACAGCGCGCGTAAACAGATGCTTGAGACTGAAGCTTACTTTGCTTCCGATGCAGGAGTCGTCGATACTCTGGCCTTTCTAGAAGACGCGACGAGTCGAGGCAACTTGGACGTACTGGTAAACGCCGAAGGGGAAATCAACGCTGATGGTCACCGAGTCTTGCACCGAACTGGTGAAATCAATGGTTGGGATTGGCACTGCGATGTCATTCCTGGACCTGAAACGTTCGGTCATAAGGGCTTCACGACAGCCAACCCTCTGCGAACTTATAAGCTTGAAGCAATGGCTACGCGTCCGGGTATTTCGGGTGATAGCCATCACTACCGGAAGGTGACGGCCTGGGTGAAACAGCGGTCTTTTGGAGACGACAACTGGAACTGTTCTGAGTATGACAATAACAATCCACTCTTCCTTTTTATGAACACTTTTAAGCTGGGTGGAACTTACCGGACAAATGGTCCCGCTCTGCTGCGAATCCGGAGCTCGGACAACTTTTGGGATAATGATGAGGCTGCCATTGGAGGGAAGCTCATTTTCGCTGAAGGAAGGTCATACCCTGGGATCGGCTATGTAGATGGGGTTCATTACTCAACTGGTGGTGGGAGTGCTTCAAGTCCCGACTGGGGTGGCCAAGCCTCGGTGCCGTTTCATACTTCCGGAACAAACGAAGGGGAGCCTATGGATGATCGTTATGAGAAGCTAACTGCATTAGGAAGGGCTGGCGTTGTTAACGCGGAGCGATTAGAACTGCCAGAGAGTACCGATAATGTGGCTGTCGGAGTATGGGGTGACACGACTCCGACTGGCGCTCTCCCCGACAGCGAGTTGTTTTTTGACTCCACTTCCAAAGTACGGGCGACAATTAATGACGCTCTCTCCCCCGGCGAAGCCCGTACTGGGATTTGGATCGATGGGACTGTAAATCAGATCGAGTTTCGTCTCTCGAATGGGGCAACACCTGGTAGCTCTGGAGCCGACACCGCGAACCAGATTATCAAAATTTGGCAAGGTACTGGTAATAATGATTACATTGAAATCATCCACGTGACGGACGATGCTTATAATATTCCAGGTACTGCAAATGTGGTGGGTGACAATGTGTTAACCGGAAACCTACAACCAACAGCAAACGATGGTAAGGGGTATACCGTCATCAAGAACGGAAATACCAACGACTACAGGATTTACAACGGACAGACGAACGGAGCTATCTACGCCACCGGTGACATCCTAGGTGTCCGCGGGACAGTAAAAGGAAGACGAACGGTCGCAGTTTCTACGGACACTCTAGATAATACGGCCAAGGATAATGAGATCCGCATTAATGGCGAGCTACTCTATGCTCATACAGTAAGGGGGGAAGCTCCAGCAAATGGAGGAGTTGATATGCTCGGCCTACTCGGTTACGCTGTTCGAGTGGAACATGACCCAGCAGGAGCAGCACCGAGCAGCACAAACCCTCAATTGGGCAAGATGTGGCCGACACGAGCTTCCACGAATGAAAACAATCCATATTATTTTTACACCTCGATCTTTGCTGGGCGCCGCGATGATCCCAAAATGGGCGTATCAAACATGACCACAATCGGCGGAGGGTTCGGGAGTAGCGAAGCAGGCGATGATGACTTTGGGCATGGGCACATGGTAGTCTTTGGAAGTATTACCGAAGGGATCCGTCAGCACAAGGGTACAGGGACGGTTGCAGGTAACGGTTATGAGTTTTTTATGGATAACAACCTGAAAAGGGTACAGCCGCCATTTTATCCCTCTGCACCCCATTACAACATTCTAACCTGGCAAGAAGAGTCGGTCTTTAGCTACTAAGAATGGTAGGCTTCATGGCGCGACTTCAGGCGACCCTGATTGTCTGCATCCTGGTACATTTAGTGGGCTGTAGTCCATCGCTGGAGGTAGGCCAGTCTCCCGAGTCCGTACTTGTTGCCAGTCCCACAGCCTCGGGTTCGGACTCTCACGCACCTGGAGCTGAAAGCTCGACCCAGCAGCACAGCCAAAAGGTAGGTCCTGGTTGGATGAAAGGCAAGGACGGGACACCGATGAAGGAGTCGGGTGAGCTTGAGTACACTGTGTTCGACACGGGACGAGGTACGGCTATGGTGGGAATGTGGCCCTCCCTCCAGCCTAAGCTCGTAGAATTTATTATCGGGAATCGTGATTTCTACAAGGGCGCATCAGTGGCTGTTACGGATAAATTCATCACTATCACGCCAACGAAGAAACTTCCGACTGATGTCTTCACTGAAACGGCGCCACCAGTTCAGGTTGAGCCCGGGCAGGCATTTATAGACTCAAAAGGGGTAGTGCATCTGACGCTGTCAGATGCACCACTACCCGGTGGATTTCAAATCTTTGGTCAAATGCAGATTGCCATCAAGATCCTCGATGAGTGGAAGCAATATCAGCCATTAGTGATTCAGTCGGCAGGTGACGTCTGGCATTAGAGCCGAGAGTTGGCGCTCGCCCTAATAACTTGCCTTAGCACGAAAAACGGTAGCGGAGCTGTTCAGTATGGCGCCGCCGATCATCTGGGCGCTGTAGCCCACTCCATCTGGTAGCGGAGGGAGAGGGCGGTATTCGGAGTTGCGAACTCGGAACATTTCATCGGGTCCGTCGTCGTTGGGGGAGCGGAGAACCAGGGTGCCGGCGCTATCTACTCCTATATCCGGGAAATTTGCCTCGGCGCTGTCGCTCGACGAGCAACTCGGTCCGGCCATGGCGGTCCAGCGGCCCCCGGCGAATTTGAAGATGGTGTTGGGCTTTTCATCGCATCCCACCACGTAAAGGGCGCCTTCGGGCCCGGCCGCCATGCAGCCGAGATCCCGGGCGATCTCGCTGGACTCTATGAGAACACCGTCCTTGACCTGGCTTGCCGTGACTTCCGGAAGGCTGTCCTCCCAGGCCGAGCCATCGTCATTGAGACGAAAGATCTGGGGTGGTTCAGTGGGGGGAAGAAAATTGGGAAAGGCTCCGCCGCTCTGATAGGGGTAGGCCATGACGTAGAGGTCTTTGCCGGTAGTGGCCACGTAGGAGATGTCGGTAGGCTGGAAGTTTCGATCCAAAACCGGGGGCAGAATGGTCCAGACCTCGGTGACCAGATCCAGCCGAGCCACCAGGTCCGGGCCCTTCTTGTAGAGCGGGACATAGAGATAGCGCTCATCGCAGGCGATGGGGCCGGGCAAGCCCGAGATACGATAGGGGCCGTCGACCACGGAACCGTCACTCCACACGGCATTTTGGGGCTTGAAAACACCGTCTTCCAATTCGTGATTTTCGAGGGGAGGCAACTGTCGCCAGGTCTCGGTGGCGATTTCGTACTCAAAGAGGGCTGCTTGGAAACTCACCCATATGGGAGCGTCGTGGTAAGTGGAAAGCCCAGGCTCCGTATCCGCCAGATCCTCCACCACCCATTGGGCGATCCTAACAAGACCGGCTAACGTCTTTTGAGGGGCACTGTTGAAGAGCCCCGTTCCACCTCCTATGCCATGGCTGTGCCCACTGACCACCCCGATAAGGCACTGGGCAGCCTCCATACCGGAACGCATCTGTTTCTCGCCCATGGGTTGCCACTGACCGAGGGAATTCAGGTTTTCCCATTTCCCGTTCAGCCCGCCATCCAGCGCCGGGGCGTAGATAAAGTAGAGCTTTCCGTTGCTATTGCCTCCACAGAAAACCAGAGTGCCCGCCTGCCCCTCACCCTCCACGTAGTTGCCCTGTTTGCTCCACCCTCGCCGAACACCCAGGGGTTTGATCTTCGACCAACTGGTGGTGGTCGTGCTACCAAAAAAAACAGGATCGGGGTTGTCGATGTCCTGGTCCGGTACATTGGTTGCTATTTGGGGCGAAAAATCCGGTCCCGACTGTACCACGGACTCACAGAAGACCGCTTTGTTAGGATTGCCGGTGGGGAAAGCCTTCGCTCTGACGTGGTGGATGTCGGGGTCCACCGGGTCGGATTCGATCCATACCTCGTAGCTGATATCCTGCCAGGTTCCAGTAAAAGGCGCGGCCTCCGTGCTGCTCAAGAGTGAAAGATCCGAACTCAGATTGTCGATGAATTCATTGACCGCTCCTTGAGCTAGAAAAAGACGCCGACTCTCTCGTGCCTTTTCACCGGAGAACTGGAGATTGAGCCGGCTCTGGCCGAGCAGGGCCGTGGCCGTCATGAAAACCACCATGGCGATCAGCAAGGCCACGGGAATGATCATGCCGGTGGGTTGTTGCGAAGATTTCATGGTTTAACGTAGGCCCTTCTTTTTAGTCTAGCGCAAATTTTTGACTGTTTCATGGTTGATTGGATAACCTCAAGGTAACCGTGAACTCGTAGCTGCTGGTGGTATCGCTCTGGGGATCGGTGCGCACGGAGTTAGCCGTGACCTCCAGAAGGTCTCTCTCGGTCCGAAGAAAGGTTAGGTTTCCGCCCGGCCCGAGACTACCCAGCAGACTGGTCGTTGCTTTGGTTTCATCCACCAGAAGAACACGGCCCTCCGGTGCCGCCTGGAATTCGATCTTCGCTCGACCCGCCCATTGAGGTGTTCCCGTCGTGTCCACCACGACTCTGCCTCCGCTTAGAGCGGGGTACAGGTAGTGGATAGTGTCCGTGGTCCCGACGGGCACGTGACTCGGTCTCCAATCCACGGGAATGAGGAGTTGACCACCCCGCAGCGAAGTCTCCACTTTCTCGAGCACCACGAAAACCGAACGGTAAGCCTCACTCTGGGTAGACCCTTTCTCCTGGGCGTTTCGAGCCAGGAGAAAGATGCCGATGACGGCCGTCATTGTGGTCACGAAGATCGCGATGACGACGATAAGCTCGAGCAAGGTGATTCCCCTTCGTTGCTTCACGGAGACCTCAACACTTTGGTCATTGTCGTTTCGGTTTGGTCCCCATTTTGATCTTCCCAGACAACCTCGACCTCGACCCGCTTAAGGTTCGCTGTCTCTGCTTCGAGTTGCAGCCTCACTTTGTATTCAGAACCCGGCTGATACTCCTGGAGCACTGAACCGGGGAGCTCCGGGGTTAGTACGCTGCGATCGAAGTTCTCGTCTAACAAATGGGCCGCCTCGTTGAGAAGAGACTTGGCAATGAGACTGGCCGTGTGAGCCTTCTCACTCTTGATCTGGGCCCTGAAACTAAAAGTCAAGATGGAAATGAGCGCCAACAGTGAGGCCGCCAGGATCCCGACTGCGACCATCACTTCAATCATGGTGAACGCTCTGGGAAGAAACCTCATCTAAAGTTCCACCGCCACGAGTTGGTAAATGGGTAAGAAAGTCGCTAAAACGATAAATCCCACGAGGATCCCCATGAAGGCCATAATCAGAGGCTCCAGTAAGGGAATCAAACCGTCGATCTTGCTCTGACCCTCTTCACTCAACAGATTGGAGGCCCGCTCAAGCCCGCCGTACAAGTTCGAACCCTCTTCGGCGGCCCTAACGCTATGGATCAAGATCGGGGGAAAGAGCGGCTCGGTGGCAAGGGCATCGCTGAAGCTGTCTCCCTCAACGATCTTCTCTCGCACGTTGGTTATAGCTCTATTGAGCTTTTCGTAGCCGCTGCCCAGTTTAAGAATCTTGAGTCCTTCCGTTAAGACCACACCGGATGTCCCCAGCATGCAAAGGTGCCGGCAGAAGTGGCTGACCGATATCAGCAGGTTGACCCGTCCGAGCAAAGGGAGATTGTACTTCAGGTACTCCTTCGCACTCCTTGATTCTTTTTTGTTGTGGCTCAAATAGTACCCGACAGCCAAAAAGAGCAAGAGAAGAAATCCAAGACCGTAGCGAAGGGCAGGATTGTAGACAACAAAGATCAGAAGGCGGGTCGGGAAGGGCAATTCGCTCCCCATTCCTTCAAAGAACTCCAAGAATTTTGGTAGCATGAAGAAAACCATGAAAAAGATCATGCCGAGTGATACGGAGAAGACCGATGCCGGGTATATGATGGCTGATTTGATGGCCGAGGCTTGATGAGACCTCTGTTCGGCATCTTTGCCTAACCCGTGGAGGACCTCAGGGAGTTTTCCGGAGTTCTCTCCGGCCAATACCATTCTCACGTAGACTTCTTCAAAGACACCATCGAGCCGGTCCAGAGCCGTTGAAAGACTGTGGCCTGCCTCGACCAGGCGGGCTGCTTTGTCGGCAGCCAGGCAAACGGCTCCGTCCGGATCGGAGTCCGCGATGATATCCAGGGCTCTCACCAGCCCTATGCTGGCGCCGAGCATCACGCTCAAGCAGTTAGAGAACCTGGCCACCGACAATAAACGAATGCGAGTTATTGTAATGGCTCGGGACAATCGGTACCCCCTCTCTAGAGTGCTTGACAGAAGTCGGCCTGGCGAATAGACCGCGTGTGTTTATTTTAGAGTGGTTCAGTAACCCAGGAACTGCGTAGCGCTAAATAAACCCTATCACAAATTAACATTAAGTAAAAATGAGTCTATCCAAGTCCAGACGATCGCATAATCCAGATGGTGCGTGGCGGCGCATCTCTTGCTATAATGAGACCGTGGCAAAACGCGACCCCAAAGACATGATCGGACCCACTTTTAAAACTCACCGAATTCACTGTGTGCCCGAAGGGCCGACAGCGGATCTCTCTTCGGCCAAGTCATCCCAGAGCATGGAATTGGCGCGGAAACTGCTGGGTAAGAAGGAGCCCAAGGTGGAGGGGACGCTGTTGAAGGGGCCATTGCAGAAATCTCCGGTATTGCCGCCGGGGGCTCCGCTGCCTCGCAAGCCGGTTCCGAAGACGCCTCGGCCTGAACTGTCGGTCGATCCCCAGGCCGTGGTAGGGATGACCCACATCGACTCCTACCAAACCCTTATGAAGAACGACCGAATGGAAAAGCCCATGGTGAAGGGCTGGTCGGACGAAGAGTTCTGAAGAACACCGATCGTCGTGCGCGTTGCGGGCGACACCACATCGCCCTATCCGTCGATATCGTGTCGCCCTCGTGGCCAACTGGGCCCCAAAGTGAAGGACCCGCGACCGCAGCTTCTCCAGTTAAAAAATCTGCAACATCCCAGAAACAGTCTGCTATCACCTTCGACACATTCAGATCACGATCTCTTCCCCATCCTGGATCTCAGGGCCCGGGATAGGAAAGGGGGCTACTATCACGTGGAGGTGCAACTGAAGGGCACCGATCTGGATTACACCAAACGCTCCCTTTACTACACCACCCGACTCTATTCGGACCAATTGAAATCGGGGCACGACTACCACCTCTTGGAGCGGAGCGTGAGCATATCGCTCCTGGATTTCATCCTCTTCCCGGAGGGGCAGGAACTCCACAGCACCTTTTCTCTCTGGGATCGGGCCCAGGACTTCCAGTTGACCAGGGACCTGGAGCTACACTACATCGAACTCCCCAAGTTCACCCCCGAGCGCAAGGGCCGGGAAGAGACCTCGCTGGAGGTCGCTCGGCGGATGCTAGCCCGCGGTGCCGACAGGGCCTTCATCCTAGAGGTCACTGAGCTTTCTGAGCAAGAGTTGGTAGATTTGGAAAAAGAGCAGGTGACGAGGGAAAGCTAGCTGAGGCCCGGCCCAAGTGAAGGACCCAGGACCGCACCATTGTGCGAGAACGGCTATCTTCCCAAGATGGAGATGGACGAGGAGCCATCCTAAAATGGCAAAGGAGCAGTTCCTCCGCTCATTCTAGCACCCTCAGCAACACTTTTCCCACGGTCTGGTTGCTCTGCACCAGTTGGTGGGCACGTTCCGCCTCCTCGATCGGTAGAACGGTTTCGATGATCGGGCGTATCTGCTTGCTTTCAAAGAGCGGCCACACCTCGTCCTTTAGTCGAGCGAGGATACCGGTTTTCTCCTGGACGCTCCGACTTCTTAATACCGAGCCCTTGACCTGGAGGCGTTTGGTCAGCAAGGGACCCAGGGGCAGCGTACCTTCTCGCCCCCCCAAAAGTCCGATGTTGATGAGGCGCCCACCAGGATTGAGGGAGTGGATGTTGCTCTCCAGATAGCTTCCTCCCACCGGATCCAGGATGACGTCGAATTTGCCCTCCCGGGTCGCTTGTTCTACCCAGGGCCCCTCGTTGCGATTGACCGCCAAACGGGCACCCAGGGTCTCGGAACGACGGCACTTTGCTTTGCTTCCGACCGTGACAACCACGGGGTTTCCCCAGGCCGAGCAGAGCTGCACGGCAGCGGTTCCGACCCCACTGGCGCCGGCGTGAATCAAGACCCGCTCCCCTGGTTGCAGGGCGCCCTCCAGGCGCAGGTTTAGAAAGGCGGTGGTGAAGACTTCGGGTACCGCGGCGGCCTCCAGGAGACTCAAACCTTTCGGCACCGGAAGGACAAGGCCCGCGGGCACCACCACCTCCTGGGCGTAGCCCCCTCCGGCCAGGAGCGCACAAACCTCATCCCCCACCTGGGGCCAGTTCACGTCGGGGGCTGTTTCCTGGACCACTCCGGAGCACTCCAGCCCTAAGATATCGGTGATTCCGGGGGGAGGCGGATAGTGTCCGGCTCGCTGGGAGAGGTCGGCCCGATTGACCGCGGTGGCCGTGATTCGAACTCTCACGGTGCCGGGTCCGCAAGGGTGGGAATCACCGACTTCGGTCCAGACCAGGGTGTCGTTCTGTTGAATGATCGCTTTCATGGTTTCGGAGTTCCCCGAAAGGCATCTGAGCTCCCGCGCAGAAAGTTCATGGGTGAGCAAGACCAATAAGAATTCAATCCCTCTCGATACCGATGAGACGCCCTACGTCAAAGGGGTTCAGTTCCTGGTCATACCGGCTGACCTCAATGTCAGCTTCGGGGCATGCTCTGCCAAAGTCAGCGCGCTTGACGGCTACTCGGCCTGGCTTTCGCTGCGAGACAAGAAAAAGACCTCATTCCCGGCTCAAGAGGAGGTCTTGCTCATTGAGTTTCGGGGGCGTTACGTCTACACCCATCGCAGCCGAATAACCAGCCGCCACGATGGCAAGGTCCTTGTTGCGCCTCCTACCTTGACCGAAAAGGAAGAGTCCCAACTGGCTCCTACTACGGGTCGGCATGACTATCGGGTGCAGGTGGAAGTTCCGATCCAGATTCGTTTCTTGGAAGAGAAGCCCGGGGCACTGTTGCGCACCGGGAGCTTGGCCGATCTGAGCCGGGGCGGAATGAGCTTCATAACCCGGGATCCTAGTCCGTATGAGAATGGCGACCAGATCAATCTGCAGGTGGTGAGCTGGGAATATCCGGTTAATATCGATGCGGAAGTGACTCGCGTAAAGCGGCATGAAGACGGGCAGTTGGTGGCTGTGAAGTTCAGCGACAAGATGAGCGTCAGACAACGGGAGATGGTGTCCGCGTTTATCATTCAAGTTCAGCGCCGAGATGCGCTTTCTCGGGATCTTCCCAGCGAGGAATAAGTGGCGTCTCCGCCAACCGAGTTCACTCCCCTCGAACAGATTTTAGAAAAGCCCTGGGATGATCGGGTGACCGCCATTTTCTCCGGGACCTGTCCCGTTACCGGAGACTCTCTGAGCCTACCCCGGACGGTGTTGGCTGAGCGGGCGGCTCAAGCGGTCATGAACACGATTCCTTACACCGAAGACAAGATGTTCGGGGTGCTTTTAGCCCGGAGGCCCGACGGGGTCGTAGGTTTACTGAAAGCCTTTTCAGGCAAATTGCAGGGCAGCTTTCATCATCCGGGATGGGTTCCACCCATGCTGGAGCTTGCACCCAGTACACTGGAGAATACTACAAAAGCGCGCTTGGAGGAGCTGAAATCCGAACTCAAGGGGCTGGCCGCTCATAGGCTTTATGATCAGAGGGATTCGATCAAGTTGGCCTGGTCGCAGCGGACCGAAGCCTTCAATCGTCAGCAACTCGAACTCAAGAGAGAGCGTGCCCGACGGCGTTTAGAGGGTGCCTGCCCGGTCGAACTGGCCGCCGAGAGTCGAGGCGAATCGGCCCGTAAGCGGACTTTCAAAGAAGAGCGGGCCGCAGCTCTAGAACCTCTGGAGCGTCTGGAGGCGGAAGTGGCCAGACTCAAGGGGGAGCGACGGGAGTTGTCGCGCGCCCTTCAGGCCGAGCTGCACAATCGCTTTGATGCGGAGCTATGGAAGCAACTGCCGTGGTCGCTCACTTCCCTTTTCCCGTCCGGGCCGCCGACCGGGACGGGGGAGTGCTGCGCCCCCAAGCTGCTCTACTTCGCCCGCAGCCACGATCTAAAGCCCTTGGCTCTGGCCGAGTTTTGGTGGGGTGACTCCAACGAGACCAGGCAAGGTGGAGAGTTCTATGCGCCCTGCGAAGAGCGCTGCGGGCCTCTTCTGGGCCCGTTGCTCTCTACCGCAGAATTTGAGATCCCGGTGCTCCACGAAGATCCTTATCTAGTGGTGGTGAGCAAGCCGAGCGGACTTCTCACGGTGGCGGGGCGGCAATCCTGGAACCAGGACTGCTTGCTCGGTCGCTTAGCGCCTCAGTGGGGTCCGCTCTACCCGGTCCACCGGTTGGATCTGGAAACCTCCGGATTGATGATTCTGGCTCGTGATTCGGCTGTCCAGGGGAGGCTGCAGAAGCTTTTCGCCGAGCGCCGGGTGCTCAAGACTTACCAGGCTTTGCTCCGGGAGACTCCCCGGCTAATGTCTGGAAGAATATCCGAACCCATAGCCAGAAGGCCCGACGGTCGTTACTCGGTGAGCGCCGAAGGCCGGTCAGCGGTCACGGATTTCCGGGTGCTCGAGGCACGGAGTTCAAGGTTGGAGCTCAAACCGGTCACCGGCCGCAGCCACCAATTGCGGGTGCACTGCGCCCAGGCTCTGGGGATTCCCATCCTGGGCGATCGGCTGTACGGGAAGCCAGACCGTCATCGGCTGATGCTGCACGCGCATGCGTTGGAGTTCGTCCACCCCGTGGAAAAGAGGCCTCTAAGAATAGAGTGTGAGGTACCTTTTTAATTGTTTGGGAGAGTGAGTACAACCCGATCGTAGACTCCGCCGAATCGTTGTTTCACCAGGTCGAAGAGCGCATTTTCCGGAGCCCGAACCCTGAATTCATCGAGCAGCGGGTCGTCGATGAGATCGCTCATCTCTTGCCACCGCCCTTCCTTAGACATATTGTGGAGGGTCTCGAAGAGTTCGCCTCGACCGAGGGCCTCCAGCACTCCCCGATAAGCGGGGGTGCTGCCATAGAAGGCGACCTTCTGACGAACCGCGGCTTCCTGGGCGGCTGCCCTGGGGCCCTCGGATATGGCAAAAAGGCTGCCCACGATCTCAAGCCTGCTTCGCCCGCTCTGTTCCAGACCTTCTTCGAGGGCCGGACGGGTCACCTGGCGGATGTAATCCGGGTTGGTGAAAGGATGGAGGATCACGAAATCAGCCACTTCCCCGGCGAGCCTTGCCATGGCAGGGCCCACGGCGGCAAGGCCGATGGGGATCTCTCCTTCGACTCGGGGTCCGGGGTTGAAGTTCGGGATCATGAGGGTGTGTCGGTAGTAACGGCCCTGGAAGTTGAGTCTGTCTCCGGTCTGGAAGGAGTTCCAGATGGCCCTGAGGGCCTGCATGAATTCGCGCATTTGCGGAATCGGCTTATCCCAGGGCATGGAAAACCGCCGGGTGATGTGGGCCTTGATCTGGCTACCCAGACCGAGGCGAAACTTGCCTTTGCTCAAGATCGCCAGATCCCAGGCCGACTGGGCCAGGGTGTACGGGCTACGAGCCAGAGCCACCGCGATGCCGGTGCCGATCTGGAGCTGGGGAGCGGCCCGGGTGGCCAGGGCCAGGGTGAGGAACGGATCGTGCCGGGTTTCGGAGGTCCAAAGGCCGTGAAATCCACGGGCTTCGGTGGTCTTCGCCGCCTCTTCCACACCCTGGATCGGTCCGGTGTATGCCAGGTCAATCTGCATGGAGCCATGCATTTGAGCAGCCGGGAAAGGGAACCTTTAAGGCATCGCCCGAACCGCAAGCTATTATGCCAGACATGCTAAGAGTAAAACA
>Ga0265293_10006032_pt1 | contig 19711 bp, 18 predicted proteins | sample Munlanlewell138R_FD_192505 | JGI IMG/M metagenome (GOLD analysis project Ga0265293, IMG submission 192505) | Leachate microbial communities from a municipal landfill in Southern Ontario, Canada - Leachate well 138R | ecosystem: Engineered > Solid waste > Landfill > Unclassified | place: Canada... | reverse complement strand
GTCTCTTCGGGAAGGGCGATTTCCCAATTGGAGCCATTTTCTAACCAAGGGTCGGAAATCTCGACCTGATAACCGTCAACGATCTTTTGTTGGAACAGACCGTACTCATAGCGAATACCGCATCCTGTAGCCTTGAGTCCAAGGCTGGCCAGAGAGTCCATGAAACAGGCAGCTAAGCGGCCTAGGCCCCCATTTCCCAGACCCGGATCTGGCTCAATTTCCTGGAGTTCTCTCAGTTCTAGGCCAAGTTCTGTACAAACTTCCTCAACGACATCGGCAATGCCGAGGTTAATCAGGTTGTTACCCAAGGCCCGGCCCATCAAGAATTCCATAGACAGATAGTAAAGTTCTTTTCCTTGATGATTGCGCATGAGTTCGCGCGAATAGGCCCTCTGCTCCTTTACCAAGTCTGATACGACCTGTGACATGGCGCGATAAATCTGGTCTTCAGAGACGCCTCGAATACTACGTCCGAACATTCTCTGGACCTTGGTTTCTAAGGCTACGCGGAACATCCTTTTTTGTTCAGCCTTGCTTTTCAATCTTTCGTCACCTACTTTTACTTTTCATCCCCCTAGTCGCAGGATTTCTTCCTCAGGTGGGGAAAGTAATCTCAAAAGGGGGAGTGCTTATGAACACAATGTTTGAGAGCGGCGCATATTTTGTGCGGGTCAAGAATAAGGGCGGTCACCAAAAAATCACCATCTGGAACAGCAAAGGTGACAAACTCTTGAGCGATTTTCTAGGGCCCGATCCCGCTCTGCAGTTTTGGAATCGAATCGAAGCGCTAACAGATACAGAAGTTGTTGCTGACTTGAAGAAAAGGGTTGGATCGTAAGAGGCAACACTCGACATACATAAAAAGGCGTCCATACGACACGATGGACGTCTTTTTTGGTAGCTTATTTCGTCAAGATGTCTTGCGCTCATTCACTGGAAGTCCCTCAAGGGCCTTGAAGATCTGCGAGTAGACATTGGCTAAGTAGGCTGCATCCATTTCTGAAGCACGTGTAAAAGCATCACCCTTATATGTCGTTGTGTATGACGGTTTCAAACCATTCATGGCCTTGGCCATCAATCGGCTCACGTCATCGCGCTCTAGATGCAATTTCTGGTTGGATAGGACCTCGCTGACTGCGGCACGCAGAATACCTTCTGTGGTGTTGTGTAACGGCGGCCGGTCCGTGTTGTCATGCCTCGGATTCTCTTTCACTCGGATCAACGCTTTATAACACTCTACCATAACCCTATTAAACGTATCCGTATCCAGATGTTCCAGCATAATGGGATCGGGTATGGGCTCCCCAGATACCACGGGATGATAGGCGTGATGCATCTTGTTTAGGATTTGAGACTTGATGTCGTCCCGACAATGAGAGCAATCGCAGGCGGTCCGATCTTCCGATAGCACCTGCTGAACAGCCTGATCGGCCACATCCTCCATGGCATTATGAATAGCATAATCCTCTGGTCTCAACCTCATGCACATCCCCCTCACTTATGTACAACAATCAAACACTCTTCACCGCCATCATATTCCTTCAGCTGGGAGTTGTTATAAACTCCCTCTATCACAAAGCCTGTTCCAGTAAGTAACGTGACAACCCTCTCGGGCTGCAGCACTGCTTCTTTACTGGAGAAGACCGTAATACGCGGTTCGCTAGGTTCCTTCGGATACACATAGTTGATCTGGTTAAGCAATCGCAAGTCGGTCGAAAGACCTTTGATCTGTACAACACTCAACAGTACGTCTTCACTAAAGGGATGCATCCCTTGCAGAGCCAACTGCGGCCACCCCTCGCCAAGTTCTACTTCTCCAGCTGGAAAATCAAAGACCAGGTAGCCATGATCGCCTAGATGATCATAACAGTTTCTCAAGACGGCTAAGCGATCTTCGTCACTGTGCATGTACATAAAGGAGCAATACGGGATCATGATGATATCAAAACGCCGCCCAAAGTTAAAGGAGCGCATGTCTCCCTCTACTAGATCGACCTTGGACGCTCCTCCTCCAAGACGTGCTCGGGCTTTCTCTAACATGGCGGGCGACAAGTCTAAACCCGCAACCTCAAGTCCTGCGTGGAGCAAAGCTGGAATCAAACGTCCTGATCCGCAGGCTAGGTCTAGAACGCTATTTCCATGTTGTTTGGCAAATTGTATATAAAAATCATCATTACTGCCTTCACTTACCAATAGATCATACAATTCCGCATTGGCATAGGGGTCCCCTTTTTTTGCCCGCCCTTTCTTCAGTAATTCCTCTGCAAATCCAAAGAATTCTCCCATAAGCCGACGTCTAACGCCTCTTGTCGATGAAGGAACCCTCTGCACTGGGAATGTTCCCTACATACGCTCGATTGGATTGCTTACCGCTCTGGAGCTTCTTAGCTTCTTCTCGCAGTTGATCGAGGCTCCTCTTGACCAAGGTCTCAACAACCTCGTTGGTACTCTGAAGTCTCACCATCTCTTCTTGGAGCGCGCGCTTTAAAATCCCGACCTCTTCTTTGTCATCCTGACTCTCGCGGGATTCAATCTCTTCGGTGAGCTCGTCAATCTTCCCGATCAGCACGGTTCGTTGATCGAGTAGTTGAAAAAACCTCTCGCCAGCGGCGTCGTCGCCGACAAGCTGTGAAGGTGCAAACTCAGCCATTAATGCGCTGAGTTTGCCCAAGTGTTGAAAAAGTTCAAGTTTTTGCTGGTAGAGCTCGACAAGCACTGTCGTCATCACCCTTGCATGCTAAAAAGTTGTTGCGTGAGCCAATCACTTTGTGAGTAAAGCTGGCCGAGCACTTTCTCCATAGCAGTAAATTTTCTCCATTGCATCTCTTCGTAACGCAGGAGGCGTTCTTCCATAACGCTCAAGCGCGACTCGTAATCACGGATCCTCTCACTGAGGAAACTTCTATCATAGGAACTCTCTGCCTTGCCGGCCATCTGGTCTATGCGCTTCATGCCGTTATCTAAGGCCTTTTCTAAGCGCCTGGCAATACCCATCTCTGAGTTCTCAGCGCCGTCCTTGCGGAAAAGATTAGACACGCCTTCAGGATCTGATTCGACCGCTGCCCTCAACTTACTTTCGTTGATGTTCAGGCGTCCATACTCATACCACGAACCTGTGGTGATGCCAATGTCGGCCAGAGTCATGCTCCCCTCTCCGTCTTTCACGGCAGCACTTAGAGCCATCCGCATCTCACTGAGGATACCAGTGATGATCGAATCGGAACGTAGCAACCCACTCTTTGCCTTTTCTTCCCAGAGTTCGATCTCTTTGTCCGATAGTTCGGCTCGCTGGGCGTCTGTAAGCGGCGGGAAGTCTCTGTATACTTTCTCTCTGGTGGCCACGTTCAGTTCATCAACGAGTTCATTGTAGATATTGACGAACTCCTTGATTTTGTCAACCACAGCATCTACGTCTTGACGCACTTCAACTCGGACCTTAAACGCCGGTTGATCTTTTTCGGGAGCCGACAACAAGTTCACGGTAACGCCATTGAGATCAAACGTGTTGCTACTCTGCGTTGTTTCCAGGCCGTTGATTGTGACCTTGGCGTCCTGGCCCGTTACCTCTCCAGGATCACCGAAGATGTCAACAAAATTATCATCTACAGTATCTACAGTAATTTTGGCTTCAGAACCAGTTGCTTTCGTTGTAAACGAGATCTCTCCATCATGTGCGTAAGCACTGATGCCTAGTTCCTTTTTGTCATTGATCTTCTTTGCGATGTCGCTCAGCGTATCGCCCTCACTGATGTCAATCCTTCCTCCCATGATGTAGAAATAGCGATCGCCCTCTGCTGTGGGCAGGTTCACTTCTTTAGAGACAAACCTGGCCGACGTGGCCAGTTGCTCAACCTCAAGGTCGTACGTCCCTGCATGGGCATTACCTGTGGCGTTTACAGTCAAGACATCTGTACGCGACGAAGTGGCAACATTCTTATCAAATGTGGCCTTTAGTTTCAAATCGAAGAGGAAGGTCTCAAAGCGCGACAGCTTCACATTCACATCACGGTACGCATCCCGCTTCCATTCGGTCTGTACCTTCTTTTGAAAGACTCTGTCCACCGGAATTCTCTGGGCGGTCATGAGATCCTTAATCATTTGCTCGGTATCTATTCCGGAATTCAGACCAGAAATCCTCATCATAATCACCTCATCCTTATGGTTCTATATCCATTTAATCGACAACTACTCGCGATTACTTTAATGATGCGGGCAAAACTGCCAACTTTACCAACTTATTGATACTGATTCTGCATTAACCGTCCTAGTCCTTTTTATCCCTCAACATTATTGTGTCTCCCCGTATTTGTGTTTCAAATTGGAATAAATTTGATTTGACAAAAAACCCAGTCTGTGATACAGTTGAGCCGGTTAAGACTTTAAATGAAGCGAACACACATGGCCTCGAGTTCTACCTTAGAGTGAGCGCAAGGGTTTACAAGGTTTGCGTAGTTTAGGCTTTGACTAGAATACAATCTTTAGGAGGCCATTGAATGACTGGTAGAGTAAAATGGTTTAACGCAGAAAAAGGTTTCGGATTTATCGAGCGCGAAGATGGAGACGACGTATTCGTACACTTCTCCGCTATCCAAGGAACCGGTTTCAAATCCCTTAACGAGGGTGAAGAAGTCAGTTTTGACATCGTAGACGGCGACCGCGGTCCTCAAGCTGCTAACGTAGTTCGTCTATAGGTCCGAGCCGCTTTGCGGCCCATCACAACAGAAGTTGACAAAGAGTCCCATTCTTCGGAATGGGACTCTTTTTTGCGTTTTCCTGCATGAGCATTGCTTAGTGCATACTTTCACAACCGATTTTTAACACAGATTGGAGGGAAAACGAAATCATGGGCGAATAGTATTAACAAAATTAACTTGGAGGTGCTCACATGTTTCGCGCAAAACGGATTTTCGTCATCACCCTCGTGTTAGCAGCGCTCTGTATTCCGAGCCTTGCTTTCGCACAAACAACCACAGTAGAGTTCTGGCACAGCATGACCGGTTCAAGACTGACGGTCCTCAACAACGTAGTTGAGCAGTTTAACGCAATCAACCCTGCTCAACAAATATCTCCAGTCTTGATTGGTACGTATGAAGAGGGTCTCACCCGCTTCATGGCCGCTTATCCCGTAGGACAAGAACCGGGAATCGTACAGGTCTATGAAGTTGGAACCCAGGCTATGCATGATAGCGGCATGATTATTCCAGCCTATCAAATCCCCGAACGTCTTGGTCAAGAGTGGGATTTTGGGCAGTATATAGCTCCTATCGTCCGTTACTACTCCAAGGACGGCAACCTCTGGTCGTGGCCTTTCGCCTCTTCCTCAGCCATGCTCTATTACAATGCTGATCATATGCGTCAAGCAGGCCTCGATCCTGATAAGCCACCTACAACCTGGCAAGAAATGTATGACATGGGTCGCCAACTGATCGAAGCAGGCGTTGTAACACACGCCATGTCGACTGGATGGCCCGATTGGATGTTTGAAACCCAGCTCGCCATGCACGACGTAGAGTACGCGAACATGGGCAACGGACGCGAAGGCTATCCCACAGAAGTAACCTGGCCAAACAAGTTCACCGATGAGCTCATGGCCATTTGGGGCAAAATGGCAGCCGACAATGTCTGGATCTATGGTGGTGCCGAGTATAACGCGAATGGTGCCTTCAATAGTGGAGAAATCACATTCTTGATGCAGTCCACTTCCTCGCTTGACGGCGTGTTGAACACAGTGGGAGACGCTTTCGAAGTGCGCACCACGTTCCTTCCTCGCCTAAGCGATGAATACCCACGCGGTAACGTATTGATTGGTGGAAACAGCTTGTACGTTTCCAACAGAGTGACCGACGAAGAACTGGCCGTAATTTTCGAGTTCTTCAAGTTCCTATCGGATCCTGAAATTGGAACCTACTGGCACAAGAACACCGGATACTTCCCTGCAACCAACGCAGGTATGCAAGCGCTCATGAATGAAGGTTGGTTCGCACAAAGTCCAAACCATCTCACAGCCTTCTTGCAGATTCTCTCGGGTAAGACCGAAGGCAACGCTGCAGCTGGAATGCGCTTAGGACCCTTTGCCCAAGCACGTGAATGGGTACGCGACGCCCTCGAGAAGGTTGCTCGCGGTGAAGACCAAAGAGCAGCGTTGGAGTACTCCGCTCGCCAGATTAACCAACTGCTTGCTGACTACAACGAGTTCCTCGATTAGACATCGACAAGTTTCATAGCGGATTGGCTCACCGGGGGTCATCCCTCCGGTGAGCTCTATCATGTGGACTAGGTCAGGAGGGTTTTTTTGGACAGATTTCCTAATCATCGTATACTTCCATATGGACTGGTGCTTCCATCTCTTACAGTTATTGTCGTATTCTTAATCATCCCCTTCGCACAGGCGATCTATCAGTCGTTTCATCGAGTGTCGCCATTCGGGCGCCAATTGCGCTATGTGGGTTGGCGAAACTACATTGAGATGTTCCAATCTCCCGAGTATTTGTCGAGTTTCCAAAACACACTAATCTTCTCTGTTTTGGTCATCGGCGTGGGACTGACAATTGCGCTCGTCGTTGCCTTGCTCACCACACAGAAGATTCGCGGAGCGGGTTTTTATCAAATCGCCTTCATTTGGACATATGCCATGTCCCCCATTATTGCAGGTGTTATGTGGTCATTGATTTTCGACCCCTCGATCGGTATCTTGACGCACGGAATAGCCAACCTCACAGGCTACCGAATCAACTACTTCACCGATACAGTAGCAGCCTTCATATTGGTTACTGTTGCCTCTGTATGGGTGATGCTGGGCTACAATATCTGCTTTTTTGTAGCTGGTCTGCAAAACGTACCCCATGAACTTAGAGAAGCTGCGGCCATCGATGGTGCCACTGCATGGCAAACCTTTTGGGTCGTCACCTTCCCTATGTTGAGCCCAACTACGGCTTTCTTGATCTTTGTGAATACTGTCTATTCTTTCTTCCAATCTTTTGGTCTCATTGATGTAGTAACGCAAGGGGGTCCGAACCGCACGACAGAGTTCTTAATCTACAAGATCTATCGCGACGGATTTGGGAGAATGCAGGAAGGGCAAGCAGCAGCCCAGTCCGTTGTCTTGTTTGTTCTTGTAGCGATAGTAGGAGCATTCCAGATCTACACATCCACCAAAAAATCGGTCTACAATCGTTAAGGAGGTGTTCCAGTGCGTCTCAAACGGAAAACGTTACAAAAAATCGGAATCCACTTGATCTTGCTCACAACCCTGGTCGCTGTGGCCTTTCCCATTTACTATGCATTCGTCATGGCCACACACACGCACCAAGATGCGTATGCGTTTCCACCGATCCTAACCCCCGGCGATCAGCTGATACCTAATATCAAAGAAGCCTGGAATCGAGTCGACATGAGTGTCGTACTCAACAACAGTTTCATCATCGCTGTTCTGGTTTCTATCGGGAAAATTGTGTTCTCGATCCTGGCGGCCTTCGCCTTTACGCACTTCAAGTTCAAAGGTAGTTGGTTCCTCTTCCCGCTCTGTATGGTAACGCAGATGATGCCCTTGCCGGTCAGAGTAATTCCACTGTATCAAACGATGGCCAATCTCGGCTGGCTCAATACCTACCAGGCCCTGACCATCCCTTACCTGGCCAGTACAACGGGTATCATTCTCTTCCGGCAATTTTACATGACAGTGCCTGAAGAACTAGCTGATGCAGCAAGAGTAGACGGAGCCACTCCCATGCAGTATTTGCGTAGCATTTTGGTGCCACTTTCCTGGACCAATATTGCCGCTCTGTTGGTAATCGAGTTTGTCTACATGTGGAATGAGTACCTCTGGCCCAATATTGTTACCACAGCATCTGATATGCGTGTAGCCCAGATGGGACTGCGTATGCTATATACCTCGGAGCGAGGTGCGGCCGAATGGAACATTATCATGGCTGGAACGCTAGTCATTATGTTACCGCCACTCATCGTGCTCATCCTGTTCCGCAAACAGTTCGCTCAGGGAATTGCCATGCAGACAACGAAATAGGCAAGCAAAAACGCCGGTTCAACCATCGTCCAAGAGGTTGACCGGCGCTATTTTTTATTCAGCAAGGGGTTGTAACCCGATGAATCCTTCTCTGACCACTTCTACTAACTGCGCTGGAATAGCCATAAGAATCAGTTTCTTGTCTCTACCCAGCAAACGAACCTGCAAAGTACCCGCCACGGTAAGCAAATACTCTTCAAGCGGCAAAAGCTCACCATCTTCCAACTGATAGACAACCTCGCCCATCCGTACCAACTCACCCTGGAGAACCACGTCTTGGTTGGCCAAGACCAAACTGGGGACCACGATACTTAGGGTGACGGCAGCTTGCCCTTCCGGCAATCGTTCAAGAACTTGTTCATAGTGGGCAAACACATTATTGTCCAGTATCACAAAGGGTTCTTGCAGCGGATAGTTTCTTTTCAGAGGACCCGCTTCTACCTCCACACGATCCGCGTGGAAAAAAGCAGTGAAGCTCGCTCCTGGCGTCAGCTTCCCATTATACTGTGTCCATCGGCCATCTACGCCCGACAGCAAACTCTCAATTTTGAGGCTCTGCCCTCCGATGGTGATCGTTCCCGCCGTGCTCAGCTCCGTAGTGCTTAAAATATAATCTTCACGACCCGCCTCCACACCACCGAGATAGAGAACGAAGGAGCCATGCACCTCATCCGAGCGAGCTTGTGCGTGCCCGAAGACAAGCAGCATGCACAGGACAACTACTCCCGCAGAAAAGGTTCGTAGTCGCAACCTAATTCTCCTCGTACCCAATCGTCTCCAACACCCAGTTCAGCTCCGAAATGGCCTTTTCCAAAGCTTCATGGCGATTCTGGTCCGATTGGATGAACAGCTTAAGACCGATTTGTTCCGATTTTAAGACGGTAATTCGGTCACGTATGCGTCCGATTAAGACCGCTTGGTTCATAGAAATCCCCTCTTTCCCCCTAGGAGTACACTTCCATTGTAATTCATTAGCAACGCCACTTCAAGTCGCAAGAAGGAATCTTTCTTTCACAAGTCGAAGAGATTGCCGAATCCAACATGGAGGTTATAACAATGACGCTGAAGATTATTACGGATAGTGCTTGCGACTTACCTCAAGAGATCATCGATCAGTACGATATAGATGTCTTGCCCTTCTTGGTTTACATCGACAACCAAGAATATCGAGACGGGATCAACATTACCACTAGACAGGTCTATGATGCCATTCATGCAGGAAAAATACCCACCACAGGGCAAGTTCCCATGGATGCCATAGTCTCTACGTTCAAAAAGTATGCCGAACTCGGCCAAGAGTGCCTCTACTTGAGCTTTTCCTCCAAGTTATCCGGAACGTGCAATACCGTTCGCCTCGTTGCTACAGAAATAAAGAAGACATTCAAGGACTTCAAGGTAACCATAGTAGATACGCTTAGTGGATCCCTCGGCCAAGGTCTCATCGTTCTTGAGGCCGCCCAGATGGCCAAGGCCAAGTTTGATCCTACTCAGATCATCGCAAGGGCCCAAAAACGTTCCTCGAACAACGTGGAACACCTCTTCTCCGTCGATGACCTGGATTACCTCTATCGCGGAGGCCGAGTCAATCGCGCCAGTGCCTTTTTGGGAGGGCTCCTTAAGGTCAAACCAATTCTACACGTTCAAGAAGGGCTCATGATCCCCTTTCAAAAGGTGCGGGGGAAGAAGATTGCCGTGAAACGCATCGTAGAACTAGTCAAGGAGCGTTCCTTCGGTGACTCCGAGCAGATGATCGGTATCACCCATGCCGATGACCCCACCGTCGCCGAGCAGCTCCGCTCTATGCTGCAGGATACCTTGGGTTATCGACATTTCATCGTAAACCTCATTGGAAGCGTCCTGGCCTGCCACATAGGAATAGGCGGTGTAGCTGCCTTTGTTGTCAACACCAAGGCCGACGCCGCTAATCTCGCCATCCCTGGGGAAACAATTTAATATTTGATATTTTACTTTTCATTAACCCTGCGTTATACTAAACATAAAGACAAAATATTAACAAAGGAATGGAGTGTAGGTAGTGGATTACAAGTATTTAGCGGAACCTTATAAAATCAAAATGGTTGAACCAATTGCTGTTACCACAAGGGAACAGCGAGAGGAAGCAATCAAGCGTGCAGGGTGGAATACCTTCCTACTAACCACAGATGACATCTACATCGACTTGCTGACAGATAGCGGCACCAACGCCATGAGTGACAACCAGTGGGCCGGACTTATGCTCGGTGATGAAGCTTATTCGGGTAGCCGCAACTTCAAGCATCTCCAAGAAACCGTACAAGAACTTTATGGGTTCAAGCATGTCGTGCCAACACACCAGGGTCGCGGTGCTGAGAACATCCTCTCCCAAATCATGATTAAACCCGGTGACTACGTTCCCGGCAACATGTACTTCACAACAACCCGTGCCCATCAAGAAATGAATGGCGCAACGTTTAGAGATATTATTATTGACGAGGCCCACGATTCTCAAAACGAGCATCCTTTCAAGGGCAACGTCGACCTCAACAAACTACAGGCACTCATTGACGAGGTCGGAGCCGAGCGCATTCCTTACATCTGCCTAGCCGTGACCGTCAACCTCGCAGGGGGTCAGCCTGTATCCATGGAGAACATGAGGGCTGTCTATGAGATTGCCCAGAAACACAATATCAAAGTCATGATGGATGCAACACGTTGCGTCGAAAATGCTTGCTTCATTAAGCAGCGTGAACCAGGTTATGAGAACAAGACAATCAAAGAAATCGTCCGCGAAATGTATAGCTACGCTGATGGTTGCACCATGAGTGGTAAGAAAGACGGTATCGTAAACATTGGCGGATTCTTAGCCCTCAACGACGACGAGCTCTATCAAAAGGCTACCAGCCTCGTTGTAGTGTACGAAGGCATGCCCTCTTACGGTGGAATGACGGGTCGCGATATGGAAGCATTAGCCCGTGGTCTCCGAGAGTCCGTCGACTACAACTTCATCGCCCATCGCCTAGACCAAGTAAGATACTTAGGTGACAAACTGATCGCAGCTGGAATTCCAGTTGTCAAGCCCATCGGCGGTCACGCTGTATTCCTTGACGCCCGTGAATTCTATCCCCACATCCCTCAAGATGAGTTCCCGGCACAAATGCTGGCAGCACAACTCTACCTTGAGTCTGGTGTGCGCAGTATGGAACGGGGTATCATCTCGGCTGGAAGAGACAAGAACGGTAATCACCACTATCCAAAATTGGAACTAGTGCGTCTGACCATTCCTCGCCGTGTCTACACCTACGCTCACTTAGATGTTGTTGCCGATGCAGTAATACAACTCTACGCCCACAGACACAGTGTTAAAGGCCTTCGTTTTGTGTATGAGCCGCCCGTGCTCCGTTTCTTCACAGCACGTTTCGAGCCTATCGCATAGCACCAACCCGAAACGCCAAATGTCCTGTAACGGCCTTGCCGCTACAGGACATTTCTTATTTGTCAGCTCGTGATGTCAAAAAGTCCAGAAGTTCCGACTTCTCCACCCTGCTTACTCCGCTATGTTCAATGTCAAAACGGGCATCAAACTCGTCTGTGATCCTTTGCATTACCTCAACGATGCGCGGACGACAGAACGTTCCCTGGCACCAACCCATGGAAGCTCTCGTGCGCCTCTTGACTCCGTCAATTGTCTTCACGGGGATCCCTCGCCCGCAAGCGTCGATGATCTCTCCCTCCGTCACTTGCTCGCAGCGGCAGATGACCTTCTCTGGTGCGGAAGGAATATCTAAGAGTGGCTTGATCTCGCGAAGAGGTCGCAATTCCTTGTGCTGAATGATAGGTTTACGGTATGGATCGAAATCCGGGTTCGGTTCAAGAACCAGCCCAGAAGAAACCAAAAGCCCCTCCACCATCTCTGCTATGGCTGGAGACGCTGTCAGACCAGGTGATTGAATCCCTGCTACCTGAATAAAGCCCGGTACCTTTGTTTCTTCAATGAGAAAATCGTCTGTCGAACTGCGGGCACGTATACCGGTAAAACTACGCAAGAACTGCTTCGCATCCAGACCAGGATAGAGATCCTTGCAGGTATCGTAGATTGCAGCCATCCGCTGCACGTCTGTGGACGTATCCTCACGATCCTCCTGTTCGCTGGCATCGGGTCCGATCAGTAGGTTTTCATAGATCGTTGACGTGAGCAGAATACCCTTCCCCTTCTCGGTGGGTAGACCGAAAATCACATGGTTTACTGCTTTCCCGCTACCCCTGGCAAAGAGTAGATACTGACCGCTCCGAGGTAGTATAGAAAAATCATCTAACCCGACCATTTGCGACACGACATCGGCCTGAACCCCTGCCGCATTAATGATATAACGGGTTTGAAAGCTCTCACTCGCGGTCTCAACGATAAAGTTCCCTTTAGAACCCCCTATAGCCTTGACTTCCGACTCTAGTTTGAGCTCTGCACCGTTCATGATGGCGTTTTCTGCCATAGCAATAGCCATTTCATAGGGGGAACATACGCCCGCACCCTCGCAAAGCAAGCCCCACTTGAGATCTGGGGTAAGTTGCGGTTCCATTTCGCGTAGTTCATCTTGGGAAACTATACGTAGATCCGTTAGTCTATTGGCGCGTCCTTGCTCTAAGAGCCTATACAAGGGTGCCGGATCGTCATCGGCTGTCACCACCAGAGAACCCGACTCTTTGAACCCAAAATTGAGTTCTTCGTTGAGCCTCGCAAACGCCTGGCGCCCCGCATAGCACAGTCGCCCCTTCAAGGTGGTATGCGGTTCTGCATATCCGCCGTGGACGATTGCACTGTTAGCCTTTGTGGCGCCCATGGCCACATCAATGCCCTTTTCTACAACCAGAATGTTCAAGCGATATCGTGACAACTGACGCGCAATGGTCGTACCCACAATTCCAGCACCAATGATGACTACATCATAGTGTTTCTTCACACCATCACCGATCCTTATAGAAAGAGATTTGCGTAAAATCCAAACCGGTCAAACAGCATCAATAGTCCTACCGTGACAAGTAGAGCACCAGAGACAATCTGAATAACCCTCAGGTTGCGCTTGATAAATCCCATCGTGGCCTGGAGTCGATTCCAGAGCAAGGCCGTCAGCAAGAACGGAACTCCCAGACCCAGCGAGAAGGTCAGAAGTAGCGCCATCCCCTGGTACAAGGTGTCTAAGTTAGACGCCAAGATCAACGCCGTTCCCAGAAAAGCACCCAGACAAGGAGTCCAACCAAGAGAAAAGGCAGCCCCAAAAAGTAGGCTTGACCAGAATCGCAAGTCCTTGGTCTGCGTTCCGAGACTTCTGTTTCGATTAAACAGGCCAATCTTTAAGACACCAAGGTAGTTAAGTCCGAACGCAATAACGACTAGACCCCCTAGGCGCTGTAGAAGAACCCGATGTTCGGCAATGAGTCTTCCTAAAGCCGAAGCGGTTGCACCGAGCGCGACAAAGACGATAGTAAAACCTGCAATAAAGCCAAGAGTATTCACGATCAGACGCATGCCGGGCTTACGTTCCCCGCCATCGGTTCCCCCAAGATACAAGAGATAGATGGGGATCATGGGCAAGATACATGGTGATAAGAAGGCCAAGAAGCCTTCAGCAAAAATCAGTCCAAAAAGTGATAACGAGATCTCCGGTGCCATTGACTGTAGCATTATCGGGCTTCCTCAACCATTTGCAGTACCGTCGCTTTTGTGGTTGCTCCCACAACGTATCCAGACATGTACCCTTCTGCATCGACTACGACTGTCGTTGGTAATCCGGGAATGCCAAAGATTTGGCGACCAACAGAACCATAATCAAGCAAGTTTGTCATGGTCAGATTGTTGGACTCCAAGTACTCTGTGCCCTTCTTCGCTGTTTCTTGCCTGCCATCAATTTGATTCAATAGGAAAAGCACCGCTTCTCCCGATTCTTCAAACTCGGTGTGAAGCTCTTGAAACTCGGGCATCTCGGCTCGACATGGAGGACACCAACTGGCCCAGAAGTTTAGTACGACAATCTGTCCCCGATAATCGCTGAGACGGAATGTCTCACCTGCACTGTTCACAAGGGCAAAGTCAGGAACCAAGACCTTGGATTCCTCGTTAGCCAAAGTAGTGTCACTCCACGCGAACACGGCCAAAACGGCGAGGAGAACTAAGACGATCACATGTAGGTTTCGCATCAGTCAATCACTCCCTTTTTTTTACTATACCCGAGGCGGGTATTCATGGCAAGTATAGAGATTGTGAACACCTTCCCTCGTAGAAAAGGCCTGTCATCCTTGACAAAAAGCCCTATTTCAGGGAAGATCAAGGTAACGGTATAGTATTTCACGACAATGAGGTGGACACTGCGACATGAAGAAAATCTTCTCATTACTCTTTCATAGGGTCACAGTCATAGCCTTGGCACTCTTGGTGCAACTCCTCGCCTTGGTGTTGATGGTAGGCCGCTTCAGTGATTACTTTCCTCAGGTTTATGGTGTCTTCACCGTTTTGAGTGCGGTGATCGTAATTTTCATCGCAACGGGACGTGAGAAATCCGCCTACAAAATCGCCTGGATCATTCCCATCATCCTCTTCCCCATTTTTGGTGCCCTTTTTTATCTAGTATTAGGAAAGCCTAGAACCAATCGGCGCATGAAACGCAAGATGCACCAGCTCAAGGTTCACGGCGAAAGTTCCCTCGCGTCCAGCGCCAGCGTCCTGCATAAGCTCGCGCGTCAAAGCGAACATGCCGGAAACCAAGCACGGTACATTCAAAACTATGCCTCCTATCCGATTTTCGAACATACGGAATCGCACTTTTTCCCCTTAGGTGAATTGGCCTTCGAGACCATGGTGGAGGAACTTTCCAAAGCCAAGCGCTATATCTTCCTGGAATATTTCATTATTGAAGAAGGCATCATGTGGAATCGAATCTTGGACATTTTGACGACCAAGGTAAGCGAAGGTGTCGATGTACGTTTGATCTATGACGACGTGGGCTGTCTCTTTAAGCTCCCCTACAGATATGACCGGAAGCTCGAAGCAATGGGAATAAAGACGGTGCGATTTCACCCTCTGACCCCCATGCTTTCCGCTACACACAACTATCGCGACCATCGTAAGCTGATGATCATCGATGGCCATACAGGGTTTACAGGAGGTATCAATCTCGCCGACGAGTACATCAATGCCTATGAGAAGTTGGGTCACTGGAAAGACTCTGCTTTCTTGGTTAAAGGTGAGCCTGTGTGGTCCTTGACCATGATGTTCCTGGCTATGTGGGAGTACCTTCGAGATGAGTCCGTCGACTTAGACGCTTTTCGTCCCGAAGCCACGCCACAGATTTCAAGTGGCGAAGGATTCATCCAGCCCTTTGGCGATAATCCCCTTGATAGAGAGACGGTGAGTGAGACTGTCTACCTAAACCTGATTACGCGGGCGAGAGACTATGTTTACATCACCACCCCCTACCTGATTCTTGACAACGAAGTGCTCACCGCCCTAACAACAGCGGCCAAGTCAGGAGTGGACGTTCGTATCATTACACCACACATTCCAGACAAGCCCATCGTTCATGCCGTGACGAGGTCCTTTTACCATATCCTTGTAGGCAGCGGCGTTCGCATCTACGAGTACATTCCTGGATTCATGCATTCCAAGACAATTGTGGCTGACGACGAAGTAGCGGTTGTTGGTTCTATTAACCTTGACTATCGCAGTCTCTACTTGGCGTTCGAAAATGGCGTCTGGCTCTACCAAACACCCAGCGTCCTGGAAATCCGCGACGACTTTCTCGAGACACTCCCGGTCTGTGAAGAGATCACGCTTAGAAAGTGGGGCAATGTTGGAGCCATACGTAGATTTACATGGTCATTCCTTCGCCTCTTAGCTCCCCTGTTCTAAGAAAAACGGCAGGATATTCGAGGTGCGTGTCGAAATTCCCATGATATGTTATACCATGGAGGGGAGGTACAGCTATGCCGTCATGGCCTTTTGGGAGCATTCGACAACGCGTCTTAGTCCTCTTTGTGGCCATTGTGTTTATCTTCACCCTCCTTGTCATGACTACCAGTGGCGTGCTGATCCGATCCCTCGTGGACGACCTCGTCGATGAACGAGCACTCAATCTAGTTGAAGGCCAAAGCCACATTATCAGTCTGTGGCTTAATGAACGCGTCCTGGAGCTGACGCAACTCGCCAACTCAGACCTCGTGGAGACGCTCGACTGGGACGCAATCGAACCATACCTACAGCGACGTATCCAGCAATCCCATGACTACTTCCTTATCTACTTTGTAGCTACACCAGATGGTCACTACGACACAACCTCCCAGCGAGCTGCTGGTAACATTAGTGATCGCGAATACTTTTCTAGAGTTATGGCTGGAGAAACCGTTGTCTCTGAACCATTAGTCTCGCGTTCTACCGACGAACGGATTATCGTCATGGCCACCCCCATTTGGAACGAAGATCGTTCTGAGGTAAGAGGCCTCTTAGGTCTCTCTGTTGACTTGGTTAAGATGTTGCAGGGAACTGCAGAACTAACCCGGGATAACTCGAGTATGCAGGTGTATTTGGTTGATTCGCAAGGATATTACATTCTCCACCACGATCCAGACCAAATCATGTATGGACGTATCCAGGATATGGTCAGCAATTGGGACAGTGTACCCCAAAATGACCTCGGCTCCATGACCATGACCCAAGATGGGGTGGGCTACCGGCTTTACTTTCAAAAGCTGGCCGGCATCAGCGACTGGAGTGTGGTTGTGCAGGTACCTACAACCTTCTTTACTCAGCCGGTAAACAGCCTGATTTGGCGATTGATTTTGGTCGCAGCCATCGGCTTCCTGCTTGTACTCTGGTTGGGCTCCTGGTTTGCCTCTACCATTACCGATCCCATTGTTGAACTCAACGACATCTTTCGTCGAGGAGCCCAGGGCGATCTCACAGTCAGGGCTGAAGTGGCCACCACCGACGAGCTCGGTGAGACAAGAGCATCATTTAACCAAATGATGACCACAATCGGAACCATGACCTATTTCGACCCGTTGACGGGACTGCCGAACCGCCAGTATTTTCTGGACTTGCTCGAAAAGAGCCTTTTGGAGAACGGCACGCTAATTTTGGTCCTGATCTCGATTCGTGATCTTTCAGAGATCAAAACCCTGCTTGGTCCAAGGGTCACCGATGGCATCTTAGCCAGTGTCGCTGAGACGTTAAGAACGGTTAGTGATGATGACCTCGTTATGGGGAGAATTGGCGATGCCGAGTTTGGCATGATTATCCCTTCGAACAGTAGCGGGGTTCTTCGAACCATCGATCGACTCGATAACCTCTTGGCTAACCCGATCCGTTTTGAGGCTGATGATATCAATGTCCACATATTTGGTGGAATCAGCATCAGTGAAGGTAAGGATCTCAAGGCCGATGCCTTCTTCCAGCAAGCTCAAACTGCACTTTATGAGGCAGAACACAATACAGGCGACCACTTGAGACTATATAACTCCAATACACATCATGCCATGGTCGATCGTCTGCGGTTCCAGACAGAAATCCGCAGTGCTCTTGATAAAGGACAGTTTACTGCCTTTTATCAACCCATTGTTGACCTTAAAACAAATGTCATCGTGGGTAAAGAGGCACTGATTCGCTGGAAACATCCTGTACGGGGTCTTCTGACTCCAAGTCACTTCTTACCCGTGGCCGAACAAGGGGGCTTCATCGAAGAAATCGGCGAGTACATGTTGCACCTTGTCTGTCTGCAGCACCAAAAGTGGCTTTCAGAAGGCCTTGATCTTGGCTGGGTAGCCGTAAACATCTCAGCGAATCAGTTCCGCTCTCCTCAGTTTCCGGCTTTGGTTCAAGGAGTCTTGCGTACATATAATCTACCTGCGAGCATTTTGCGGATTGAGATCACCGAAGACGCCATGTTGTCGCCTACACCAGATGTTCTTCAGAACTTTGAAAAGCTCAGGAAGATGGGCGTCTATCTGGCCATTGATGATTTTGGCACAGCCTACTCTACGTTGGAGTACTTGATCCGCTATCCCGTGGAGACCCTTAAGATCGACAAAGCCTTCATTGATCAAGTCGACATAGAAAACAGGGCGCAAGGACTAGTCCGCTCCATTGTAGGTATGGGGCAGAACCTTTCCATGGTTGTTGTGGCTGAAGGAGTGGAAAGAGAAAACCAGTTACAGCTCCTACGTACCATGGACTGTAACGAAGCGCAAGGCTATCTCTTTAGTCGTCCGCTATCGCCCGATGATTATCCCACCGAAACCTGGGACTTAGGCAAACGTCTCAGAGAACGTAGTTCGCATACATAAGAGCGAGCGGGGTCGTCCCCCGCTCGCTTTCTGCTTTTCTACGGCTGTCTTACACTAAAGTTTCTGCAAAGTGATAAAGTAGACGTACACCTACACCCGTTCCGCCTTCGCAAATGTAGTCTTGATCTTTCGACGTAAAGGCCGTGCCCGCAATATCAAGATGCAGCCAAGGCGTTTCTTCTACAAAGGCCTCAATAAACAGACCGGCAGTAATTGTGCCTGCTTCCCGCCCACCTGTGTTTTTCAGATCGGCTGCCGCCGTCTTGTTCTGTTCGCGATACTCAGGGAAGCTTGGCAACTGCCAAACCCTCTCACCCGACTGCTCCGAAGCGCCCTGAAGTTTCTCGTAGAGACCTTGATCATTCGTTATGACACCCGTGGTCGTGTTCCCCAGCGCAATAATGGCAGCACCGGTCAAGGTGGCTACATCAACGACGATATCAGCCTTCTCCTTGGTCACCATGTAATACACTGCATCAGCTAGAGTGAGGCGCCCCTCGGCATCCGTTGAATCCACTTGAATCGTCTTGCCCGACATCGATCCGATGATGTCGCCAGGGCGATACCCATGACCAGAAATCAGGTTCTCACAAGCGGCGACAACCGCCACCACATTCAAACGCAGGTTCTCTTGGGCAATCGCGCTCATGGCTCCAATGACCGACGCTGCCCCTCCCATATCGGACTTCATCGCTCCCATGCCCTGGGCGGGCTTAATCGACAGTCCGCCACTGTCAAAGGTGATTCCTTTACCAACCAGGCCCAAAATCTGCTCGGGTTGTTCTGGGTTACCTAGATGGCGCATGATGATCAAGCGGGGCAAGTTCGCGCTGGCCTTACCCACCTCGAGAAAGGCCACCATGCCTAGTTCTTCAATGGCATCTCGCTCCAACACTTCAACAGAAAAACCGAATTTTTCGCCCGCAGCAACCGCTTCGACTGCCAACTGCTCTGGTGTCATGTAGTTCGCAGGTTCATTAACCAGATTTCTGGCTACGTTCGTTGCTTTTCCGAGCGTCTGCCCTACCTTCAGCCCTCGAATCACATCAACCTCTTGAGGCGCATCGTAGCAGATCTGAAACGACTTGAGCGAGCTTTCCTTTTTCTCCGATAGATAGCGGTCAAAACGATAGCTCGACAGCAAGGCCACTTCGGTTACCGCTCGTGCTACATCGGCCACCGGCAAAGCATCAAATGTCCAGGGAACCATCGACAGAGTTTCAACCTTTCTCTTTTCCGCCTCTTTCAGCGCCTTACCGCATGCCTTGCGAACCTTCTCCAGACAAAGCTCCGACGTCTTTCCAAGTCCCCCGACAATGACCTTTCTCGGCTTTTCTGTACCTTCCTCAAAATACGTGCAAAAAGCCGTTTCACAAACATTCC
>Ga0265293_10006031_pt1 | contig 19716 bp, 10 predicted proteins | sample Munlanlewell138R_FD_192505 | JGI IMG/M metagenome (GOLD analysis project Ga0265293, IMG submission 192505) | Leachate microbial communities from a municipal landfill in Southern Ontario, Canada - Leachate well 138R | ecosystem: Engineered > Solid waste > Landfill > Unclassified | place: Canada... | reverse complement strand
ACCAGAGTGCGCTCGGTGTGACTGGTCACCCGGAGGGCGGCCTGAACCGAGTTCTTGGGATAGCGTCGCACGAACTGCTGGTAGCTCTCAAACCCGTTGGGTAGAGACGGCTTGCCGAGCTTTTCCCAACACCACAGGATGCCGAGTTGCAGCACTCCGTCGACCACCAGAGGCTCGGTGGCCCAGTCGGAGCGCAGCGGGTCTTTCTCCCAGCTCGAAGGTTTACCGGCGACCTTCAACTCGGCGATCAAGCCTTTGTCAGAAATACCGTTCACGGTACTCACGGCGTGGAAATCAGTACCGTGGAAGAGCAACTGAGAGTAAATGTCTTCCGGCGTGTGGGCGTAGGCTCCCGAAGCCAGACCGTTGGGCGCCGTCAGGGGCGGTCCGGCCAGATGGCTGTCGCCCAGCACCACGGTGGCCCGGGCGTGCAAAATGTTGCGTCCCACGTCGCGCAACTCGAGGGTCCACATCTGTTCGCCGGAGTTATTGGTCATGTATTCCTGGGCGCTCACCGCCAGAGTGGGCTCCACTCCGTCGGCGATGGTGGCTCCCCGAAAGACCTTCAGGTCCCTCACCTCGCGCAAGCGCAGACCCGCTCCACTCTGGAGAGCCCCCTGCACAAACCACTCCTGCATGATGGCCATCGGCAGCACCGGCCTTCCCCCGATCTGGTGCGAATCCAGAAAGGGCAGGGCATCCACCGAAAGGGTCTTCTGCAAAAGCAGCTCCCCGGCAGGCTCGGACTCCAGCGAAGCCTTCGCTCCCCGAGGCGGTTCCGGAAAACCGTCGCCGAAGAGGACTTCCGCCTGCACCGCTCCGTGCTGACGAAACTCGTCGACCACCGCCTGAGCTCCGGCTTCCAGCGGGATCAGCCCCACTCCGATGCGCTCGAATTCCCGAGCCAGGGCGGGAGTCACCATGCCTCCGGCCCAGGGACCCCAGCCCATGGCCACGACCTTGCAGCGGGGGCGCCGCCGCGACTCCACCTGGGCAAACTTGTTGAGGACCTCATTGGCCATGCAGTAGTCGATCTGTCCGGGCCGTCCGAAGCGGGCGGTGACCGAAGAGAAGAACACCATGGACTTGAGATCGGGGAGTAGCTCCACCATCTGCACCAGGCTATCGATCTTGGTGGAAAACACCGAGTCGAACATCTCGTCGGTCTTCTCCTCGATCTTGCGATCGGCCAGCACTCCGGCTCCGTGGATCAGGCCGGTCACGGGACCCAACTCCTTTTCCGCTCGCTGGAGGTGCTTTTGGAGTTGCGCGCGGTCGCGCACGTCTCCGGCCAGATAGAGGGCCCGACCTCCGGCCGCATGCAGCTGCTCCAGGGTGGCCCGGATCTCTCGCTGAGAGAGAACCTTGCGGGCCGCCGACTCCAACTCCTTGGGGGTAGCCTTGCCGCCGAACTGTTGCTCCATGAGAGCCCGCTTGAGCGACTTCTCGTCGACCCCGGGATAGAGGTTGAAGGAATCGCCCTCGAGCGGGGTGCGCCCCAACAGCACGAAACCGCACTTATACTCTTCGGCCAGGGCCACCACGCAAGCCGCGGTCACCCCCCGGGCCCCACCGGTCACCAGGACCACGTCGGAAGCCTCCAGGTAGGCCTGGCCCGGGCTGGCCTGGGCCGCTACTGTGGCCAGGGTCTGGCGCAGCCCCTTGGAGAGCGCGACCTCCACCGGGCCGTCCTTCATCAACTCATCCACCAGGCTGGAAGCCGGGATACTGCTCATGTCGTGATCGATGGCTCGGCAGTACACCTCCGGCCACTCGTGGGCCACCGTCTTGGGGATCCCGGCCAGACCACCGATGAAGGGGTCGAACTCGTTGCCCTTGAGTCCGAAGAAGCCGTCCATGGCGGTCACGGTGAAGAGCGACCCTCCACAAGAGCGTAGCAACGGGGCGGCTTCCCGAGTGCGCTGGAAGGCCTGGCGGAGAAAGTTCCGAGAACGGGCTCCCTCTCCCCCATTTCCGACCAGGACCAGGGCTCCGATGTCATCAGGAAGGCGCTCGTCCGGTCCTTGCTCGAGCACCTTCACGCCCAGGGCTCGGATGGCTCCGGCCACTTCCTGACCGACTCCGGCCGTATCCTCTACCACCACCAGAACCTTGCCCTCCGGCAGGGGTAACCCGGTGGTTTTGCCCGGCCCGAGGTCCACCAATTGGAGGATCTGCCGGCTGATACCGCCGCTCACTTTGGCCGGAGCGACCGCTGGGGCCGACGGCTGAGAAACCGGCGGAGTCAGCGGACCCTGAGGGGTCATGGCGTCTACGATCTCACCCAGGGTGCGCAAACTGCCCAGCTTCTCCGAATCCACCTTGGGAAGGTGCGGAAGTGCCTCTTCCACGGTGGCCAGGATCTCCACTCGTTTGATGCTGTCGATCCCAAGATCTGACTCCAGGTCCATCTGCAGGTTCAGCATCTCCCGGGGGTAGCCGGTCTTTTCGGCCACCACCGCCAGCAAAGAATCCGACACATTGCTATCGGCGGAACCCACCGGCACCGCCACGAGAGAGGGAGCGACCACGCCCCGGGGGGTCATGGCGTCCACGATCTCACCCAGAGTGCGCAGGCTGCCCAGCATCTCCGAATCCACTCTAGGAAGATCCGGAAGAGCCTCTTCCACGGAAGCCAGGATCTCCACTCGCTTGATGCTGTCGATCCCCAGATCCGACTCCAGGTCCATGCCCAGATTCAGCATTTCCAGAGGGTAGCCGGTCTTCTCGGCCACCACGGTCAGCAAGGCTTCCGAGACGGGCGCGCCACCGGCGGTGGTGGCCACCACCGCGGCTGCGACCGCCGCCGTGGCCGGTTGCCCCTGGGGGGCCATGGCTTTCACGATCTCGCCCAGGGTGCGCAGACTGCCCAGCATATCCGAATCCACCTTGGGTAGGCCCGGGAGAGCCTCTTCCACCGCGGCCAGGATCTCCACCCGCTTGATGCTGTCGATACCCAGGTCAGATTCAAGATCCATCTCCAGGTTCAGCATCTCTTGGGGATAGCCGGTCTTTTCCGCCACCACTTGCAGCAACGCCGCCGAGACCTCGGCGCCGTGCGCGGACGGCCCGGGAGCCGGGGCAGCGACCGCAACGACCGACCCCCCGGCCGGGGCCATGGCTTCCACGATCTCACCCAGGGTGCGCAGACTGCCCAGCATATCCGAATCTACTTTGGGAAGGCCCGGTAGAGCCTCTTCCACCGCAGCCAGGATCTCCACCCGCTTGATACTGTCGATACCCAGATCGGATTCCAGATCCATCTCCAGGTTCAGCATCTCCTGCGGGTAGCCGGTCTTTTCCGCCACCACCGCCAGCAGCGCTTCGGCCACCTGCGGTGAGGGTTGGGCTGCCGCCGGGGCTGCCACCACGGGGGCCGCCCCACCCTGGGGAGACATCGCTTCCACGATCTCGCCCAGAGAGCGCAGGCTGCCCAGCATGTCGGAATCCACCTTGGGCAGACCCGGCACGGCTTCTTCCACGGCAGCCAGGATCTCCACCCGCTTGATGCTGTCGATACCGAGATCGGACTCCAGATCCATGCTCAGATTCAGCATCTCCTGCGGGTAACCGGTCTTGTCGGCCACCACCGCCAGCAGAGCATCCGCCACCCGGGGCGAAGGCTGCGCAGCCACCGGAGCTGGGGCTACCGGAGCGGGCGCGACCGGAGCCGGGCGAGGCGCTGCCGGTGCCTTGACCTGAGGTTGTGGGACCGGCCGCGGCGCGGGGGCCGGGGCTGGAACCGAGGGACGACTGGGCGCGGGAGCCGGGGCCCCCAGCGGCCGGCTCGCCATCGGAGCCGGAGCGGGCTGAGCCGCAGCGACCGCTCCACCGGAATGCGACAACAAACGACCCAGAGCCGTTTGAGCCGCTTCCTGGCCCTTCAGAAACTGTTGATGAACCTGAGCGGTTTGCCGGGACAACTCTTGCAGCGCTTCCAGGTGGGGCAGCAGCGCATCCAACCCGGCCTGCGCAGCTTGCGGTGCAACCGCTCGAGGGGCTGGAGACTGGGGCACCGGTCTCGGCGCGGGCGAGGCAGCGACAGGTCGGGATGGCACCGCAGGCGCCGAGCGGTGAGACTCCACGGGGGTGATCCGTTCGGTCACCCTCTCCAGCGGCCTGGAAGCCGCCACCGTGGGGGCTTTCTGCACGTCCACCGAACCGGCCTTACGAACCGGCGGTTTTTTGGGAGCACCGGACCGGTAGTTGGCACCGGAGATGGGAACCGTCATCCGGCGCTTGCGCTCGGCTCGGGGTTCTTCTTCCCAACTGGTAAGGTCGACGTTTAAGCCGTGAGCGGCCAACTCGGCCAGTCCCGTGGCCAAATCCAACAGCGAACTCTTCTTACCGCTGGAGCGGTCCAGAGCCACCACCTTGACGTCGCTTCGATCCGAGAGGATCGAACTGACGAGCCCGGTGAGCACGGTCTTCGGACCGACCTCCACGAAGGTGCGTACTCCGTCGGCGTACATGGCTTCCACCAGATCGACCCAGTTCACCTGATTGACCAACTGATCGGCCAATAAGGTCCGGGCCGCCTTGGCCGCCTTAGGGTACAGACCGGCTGTTTTGTTGGCGTAGACCGGAATCTCGGTTTTGTTGAACTTGACTTCCCCGGCCACCTTGAGAAACGGGTCCCGGGCTCCGGCCACAAAAGAGCTGTGGAAGGCGGCTCCCACTTTCAGCGGGATCCCCCTCAGCTTTGCCTTTTTGAGGGCGGGAGCCAGCGCCTGCAACTCTTCGGCAGAGCCGGAGAGAACGCTCTGCTCTCGGGAATTTTTGTTGGCCAGCACGGCTTTGGTGCCGCTTTCGGCCAGCACCTTTTCAACCTGTTCCAGGGAGCCTTTCACGGCCATCATGGTGCCCAGATCGTCGCCCTGTCCGGCCATCAGTCGACCCCGCTCGGCCGACAGAACGGCCAGCCCCTCGGCGTCGATCGCGCCGGCTGCGTAGAGCGCCGAGAGCTCGCCGTAGGAATGCCCGGCGGTAGCCTCGGGAGCCAGACCGAAGCGCTCCAGCAGATGGAAGTAGCCCCGCTCCAGGACACCCAGAGCAGGCTGCGCCCGATCGGTGGAGGTGAGATGATTCTGTTGCTCGGTTTCTGTCTCCTTATCGAAAACAGGTACCGGATAGATGGCCTGAGAGATCTCTCGGCCGGCCTGGTCCAGAGATTCCAGCATCTCCGGGAAAACGCAAGCCAGGTCTCGTCCCATGTTCACGTACTGAGAACCCTGCCCCGGGAACACATAGCCGAGCTTACCTTCGCTCTTTCCAGAGCCGTAAAAACTCGGGAGTTGACCACCTTCGAGCTCTTTGAGGGCCTGCTCCAGGCAAACCCGCATATCGGAGGCCAAAGCCGGGATCACCAGGCGGTGCTCCTGCTTGGAGTTGAAGCTCCGGCGAGCCTCCCACAAAGTGGCAGCCAGAGACCGCTCGTCGTTCAGCGCCTTCTTGAGCGAGCTTTTGAGCCCATCCAGACTACTGGCCGAGAAGGCGGCGATCTCCACGCTGCCGTCCCAGGCCGGTGCCTGGCGTTGCGTTCCGTACTCCTCCAGCACCAGGTGAAAGTTGCTGCCTCCGAATCCGAAGGAAGAGAGTCCGGCCCGACGAGGGTGCTCAGGATTGGCTGCCCAGGGGCGGGCCACCGTGTTGAGATAAAAAGCGCTATCTTCGATGCCCAGCTTGGGGTTGGGCCTTTCCACGTTGATGGTGGGAGGGAATACCTTGTGGTGCAAGGCCAGGGCGGTCTTAATCAGACCGGCCGACCCCGCGGCCGCTTTGGTGTGACCGATCTGGGACTTCACACTACCTAAAGCGCACCACTGCTTCTCCTGGCTGGTTTCGGCGTAAACACCCTTGAGTGCTTCGAACTCCACCACGTCGCCCACTTTGGTGCCGGTTCCGTGGGCCTCTACCATTTCAATGGTCCGGCAGGACACCCCGGCATTCTCGTAGGCCCGTCGCAAGGCTCGGGCCTGACCAGGGCTGAAGGGGGCGTAGACCGCCTTCTCTTTGCCGTCGCTGGAGGTACCCACGCCTTTGATCACGGCGTAGATGCGATCGTTGTCACGCTCGGCATCGGCCAAGCGCTTGAACACCACCATGCCCAGCCCTTCCCCGATCAGGGTGCCATCGGAGTCGGCGTCAAACGGGCGGATCTTGCCGGAGGCCGAAAGCGCCGGGGTTTTGGAGAAGCACATGTACATAAAGATGTCGTTGAAGGTGTCCACTCCACCGGTGATCACCATATCGGCCTTGCCGGTCTCCAGTTCCAGAAAGGCCAGGTGAGCGGCCGACAGGGTACTGGCGCAGGCCGCGTCGACCACGCAGTTGGTGCCGTGGAGATCCAGACGGTTGGCGATACGACCGGCCACCACGTTGCCCAGCAGACCGGGAAACGAGTTCTCCTGCCAGGGCACGTAATCGGCAGCGATGCGACCCATGACCTCCTCCACCAGGTCCTCGCTCAAGCCGGATTCTTGCAGGGCTCTGCGCCACATGGGGTGGCCCAGGCGGGCCCCCAAGGGAACCACCAATTCGAGGGTTCCGGTGACTCCCAGGATGATGCTGGTCTGCTCCCGGTCGAACTCTTTATCCGGCCCGTAGCCGGCGTCTTCCAGAGCAGCCTTGGCGGCCACCAGACCCAGCAACTGGGAGGTATCGGTCGCCTCTAATACAGTAGGAGGCATGGAAAATTCGGTGGGATCGAAGGGGTAGGCGTCCAAAAAGCCGCCGCGCCGGCAATAGGTCTTGTCCGGAGCGTTTTTATCGGCATCGAAGTAGTCGTCCGGGCTCCAATGGGTGTCCGGGATGTCTCCGATGGTGTCCACGCCCAGGCGCAGAATTTTCCAGTAATCCTTGAGCCCAGGGGCCTTGGGGAAAAGCGCCGACATGCCCACGATGGCGATGTCTTGACCCTGGCTCTTACTGTTCTTGGATTTACTCATGTGTCTGAATTCCTCTACTTCGTTCGAGCGGTAGAACTGGGGAAAATGTCTTTAAGTTCCGCCGCTGTTTTCGGGGTAAATATCTTCTGGGCGCCTGTCATGGCGACGCCCTGTTGAGCCAGGATGTTGACCCGGCTGAGATAGGCCGCTCCGGCCAGGATGTTTTGAGCCACGATTCCGGCTTTACGCTCTGCAGGCTCTTTGAGAAACGACTCACCGGCCCACTGATTGAAGGCGCCCATGGCAGGACCGCACCAGACCTGATAGTCCACCTTGCGGTCGGCCACTCCGGCGTTGGCCCAGCCGGAAGCTCGGCCCAGGTAAGAGCGGAAGATGAGAGCCATCTTGTGACGCGGATCCCGGGCCGCACGTTCGTTTTGGCGCGGATCCCGGTGGGCGAAGAAAGCGTGGGTATCCTTCCATACGTCGTCCAGGCTCTGGCGAAAAAAGCTCTTCTCCAGAGCCTCTCGCTCAGCGGCGGGCAGATCCTCGATGGATTTGTAGTCGCGATAGAGTTGGTACAATTTCTTGGCCCGAACCGGAAACATGGTGCCCCACTTCAAGACCTGAACCTGCACGCCCATCTCAAACATATCGGCGGCCGGCGCCATGGCCACATCGGCCTGGCCGGCTTTGCACAGCATGTCGCGCACGATGTCGGAACTGCCCGACTCCAGGCAAGACTGGTTGACGCTACCGGTCACGATGTAGGCCGCGCCCATGGCAAAAGCAGCGCACGCCGAAACCGGGGTGGAGATCCCTCCGGCCGCACCGACCCGCAACTCCAAGCCCTGACCTTCGTAAAGCCTGGCCTTTTCGTCCCGCAACGCCATGATGGTGGGATAGAGAGCGAGCGCCGGTCGATTGTCGGTGTGACCACCGGAATCCGCTTCGGCGGTGATATCTTCGGCCACCGGCATGTGGGCCGCGAGTTCGGCTTGCTCGGCCGTAAGATCACCCCGCTCCACCAACTCCTTGAGCATCTTTTCGGGCGGCGGAGAGAGGAACTTGTCGGCCACTTCCACGCGAGAGATCTTGGCCAGAACCTTTTGCGGCACCACGATCTTGCCCTCGGCGTCGCGGTGAATGCCGTGGAAGCGATACTTCAAGATGGGAAGGGTCAGGCCCAAATAGGCCGAGGCGCTGACCAGTTTGACTCCCTTGCGAAGGTAGAGGTCAACCACCCCTTGCTCCAGGTCGGGTTCATTCGGGGAGTGGATGAGGTTCGATCCGAAGGGGGCATCGCCCAGGCTGGCCTGCAGGCGATCGATGGACTTTTCCACCACCTCCAGAGGCAACCCCGCTGCCCCGAACATGCCCAGCACTCCCTGCTTGCTGGCTGCTTCCACCAACTCCACGCTGGTGATTCCGTTGGCCATGGCTCCCACCACGTAGGGAAGATCAACACCGTGATCCCGGCAAAAGCTGCGATCGCCGAGCCCACTGGGAGTCAGAGCCGGTAGGTGGGCAAAAAACTGCCATTCCCCCTCCTCGCCAGGCGTCAACTCTCCCTGACCGACTGGGGCCAGCGCGATCTCGCCCTGCTGATTCTGAAGCACGAAATACGAGCGATCCAGATTGTTTAAAGCGTTGCTCAGCCCTTGCGAGCCGAAAAGGAGCCGCTCATTCTCCCCCCGCCACCTCAGATGGCATGTTTTACTAAGGACATTCATTAAGCTTTCCCGGGTTCAGGACCCGATTCGACGAACTCGAACCAGACCCCAATTTTTACATTAAAAGTAGCGGCTCCAAGCCTCCGGAGGTGACGCGTTCACCCCTGGCTTCTCCAAAAAATGGAGACGACTGCCGCAATCCTATGTATAACGCAATCTATCTCCTCTTTATTGCATAAGCAAACTTTTTTTGAGGAACCTGAGATTTTTTCACCCCGGGGTACAGGGAGGAGTCTCAGCTTACCAAACTTTTCTGCTATGAGTAATCTTCAAGACGACGACCAATTCCAGGCCGAATTTCGGGCCAAGCTCTATTCTTCGCAGGTCGACAGCGGGCTCAGCTTGCCCCAGTTGGCCGACAAACTGGGGCTGCAGCCCACCAGCTTGCTTGGAGACTATTTCAAGGGAAAACTCGAAATGCCGGTGAGCCTGCTGCACCGCTACGCCCGGTTGGTCAGCCGACCGATCTGGTGGTTCTTCGGCGAACAGCCCCAAACCATCAGTATCGAAGCCGCTCAAAACGCCATGACCAACGTGTCCCGGGCCCGGGTCTACCTGGATGCGGTGGAATCCGAATTTCGAAGCGTCTTGAAGGGCAATCGAGCCCTCTACTCCATGGAAGACACGGTGACGCCCGCGCCGATCGGTAAATCCGCCGGTCCGGGTCCGGTGGTGGTGGATTTTGCCCCCTATCTGGCCAGAGCCCGGGCCCTCCTGGAGGCCGAAGCCGAGTGCACCGAGGATTCGGAAGAGGTGTTCGAAGAGTCGGTCGAGATGATAGCCCACCGCCTCTACTCCCTGGAGATGGCCACCTCGGCCTCCCGGGAGATGATGCCGGTCTCTTCTTCTACAGGTTCTGAATGAGCTGAACCGTCGGTAGGACGGCGCTCAAAACGATAAACCCGACGATCACGCCCATCACCACCATGATGGCAGGCTCCAGAATGGAAGCGATGTCATTGAGGGCCAGCTCCACTTCGGCGTCGTACATATCGGCCACGTGTTTCACCATGTTGGCCAGATTGGCGGCTTCTTCACCCACCGAGAGCATCTGCACCGCCCCGGACGGAAAGACCTGATAAATGGTCAGGGCTTCTCCCAGGGAGGAGCCCTCCATGATTCGCTCGTTGGCCTGCTTGAGCTTGTGGGCGATGTACTCGTTGCCGGCGGCCGCTGCTGAGCGGGTTATGGTGGATGTCATGGTGAGGCCGGAGTCCAGCATCGTGCACATGGAGTAGAGCACTCGCGCAGTCGAAATCTTGGAATAGATACCCGCCACCACTGGGATGTGAAAGGGGATGGCGTGGATCTGCCGCTGCATCTCCGGCCGGTTTTTGAAGTAACGAGAGATCCAGGGCTTGCCGAGCCAACTGCCCACGATGGCCCCGAAAAGCAGCAGGGTCGCCAGCGGCACCACGGTTCGAGAGGCCATCAGGATACGGGTTGGCAGCGGCAAGGTCATTCCGCTGTTCTCGAACATGGGAGCCATCATGGGGAGCACGAAATAGACGAACCCCGCAATGGCCAGCATGGAGACCACGAAAAGCACACACGGATAGGTGAGAGCCGAGACCACCCGCTTTCTCATGTTGGTCTGGCGCTCCAGCAGATCGGCCATGCGCTTATACGCGATGGTGAGTTGGCCGGACTGTTCGCCCATCTGAGCCAGGGCCACGTAGATCGAGTTGAAAACCTTCGGATAGCTGCGCATGGCGTTGGAGAAGGTGTGACCGCTGGCCACATCCATGGCGATCTTACGAATGATCTCCGGAAGATCTCCCTCGCTGGTCTCGCCGTAATACAGCAAGGCCTGGTGGAGCGGGATGCCCGAACCCAGCATGGTGGCGACCTGGCGGGTAAAGATAGTCAATTCATCGCCGGAGACCCGATAGCGATGCTCTCCGCGACGGAACAGACCCTGGATTTGAGCTTTCAGCTCTTCCTGGGGTGATTTCTGAACCTCGCGCTGCTTAAACCTCTCTTGGCGAGTCTGCTCACGAGCCACAGTTCATAGGTTTCTCCGAAAAACTCAAGCTTCCTACGCAGGGAGGGACTATAGCCGGTAAGTGGAAACTCGACGCGCCCTAGGAGCCTGACCGGAAACCCCGTGACGATGACCCAGAGGGTGCCCCAGATCGAAAAGTTGTGTTTAATTGCGTTCCAAATATGACCGTATCGGCGGATCCGATCCTTGAATAGCGCCCAGTTTATCGACCAGAGCGTGTGCTATATCTGTGGCAGCAAATCTCGTACCACCGAACGGGAGATGGGCACCGCGGAAGGCCAGCTCTACTTGCGCTGGGTGCGCTGCAAGGACTGCGAGTTGGTCTATCTGGATCCCCGGCCCAGCATGCACGCCCTTTCGGTCCTTTACGACTCCCAGGGCTACTGGCGCGGTGAAGAGGGGTATCACGACTATCTGGCCGGAGGGAACTGGCGCCGAAAGCAGGCCAATGACCGGGCCGGCTGGTTTGCCAGACACCTGAAAAAGCACCAGACCGGCGAAAGCATACGAGCCCTGGAAGTCGGATCTGCGGCCGGATTTTTCCTGGAGGCTTTATCCGGAAACGGGATCACCGCCGAGGGTCTGGACATCTCCCGACCCATGGTTCGGATCTCCGGCAATGGCAGAAACCGCAACGTTTCGGTCACCCACGGCCAGGTTGAGGAGTCCGACTTTGCCTGCGGCCGCTTTCAGGGAGTGGCCGCCTGGGGTTGCGACAGCAATTTCAGCGACCCCCGTCACGCCTTTCAAAAGTTCAGCCAGTGGCTCTCCCCCGGCGGTCTCCTAGCTTTCAACTTCCACGAATACGATCACTGGGCGAGTCTTCTCAAGGGGCGGTTCAAGCTCATGCCAAACGCCCTCTATTTCCTCAATTCAAGTCACGTGAAGCAGCTTCTCGGCGATTTCGGAATGGAAATTTTGGAACAACGGATGGAGATGTGCTGGATGAATCTGGCCACGGTCTATCACCACACCGGACACCGCTGGCTGGCCCCCGTGGCCCGAGGACGCATCGCCACCCTGCCCCTCAAACTGCCGGTGCCCGGGGCCTACCGAGTGCTGGCCCGAAAGTTATAGTGACTGAAAGGTTCCGCCGTCGAGTCTCCACCCTTCGGAGGTGAGCACGGCGATGTAAACGGCGCTGTAGATCTTCTCCCGGCCTCCCTCTTGCACTTTCAGGTCCGCTCTCAACCGGATCCGCTGGGGGTCCAGGGTCTCAACCTTGCCGATCTCGTAGGCCAGGACTCGGGTGCTCAGGTATCCCTGCTCGAAGGTGGGATAGCTCAACTGCTCTTTCCAGGCCGGGCTTAATAAGGCGTAGGCGTCTACGAACTGGGAGCGACTCAAGGCGCTCAGATGGTCCTCTAAAACTCGATTGGCGCGCTGATGAAGCTCTGCGGTATCAAAACCCTGGCTAAAAAAGCTTTCATCCATCTGTTGACCCGGTCTGACTTCTCGATTGCGAAACGCCACCGTCTGCCCGGTGTCGGCGGTCATCTTCTTTAAGTAGCTCCCGAAGCCCACACCGAACATACCGCAGATGAAGATCAGCAGCAGGCAAATGGCTGCCTCCACCAGGGCGTGACTGACCGGTTTAACGACCTTCTCATTAAGCGCCGTCCCTCTCTCCTGGGCGGACTGACCCAACCCCATGAGAAAAGAAGAAAAGTCCAACCCAAAGCGCCGCGCTGCCCCCTTCATCTTGGCCAGGCGCTCGGCCGTGGGAGGCGGAGGTAGGCCCTCTAGATTTGGAGTACCGGATCCACTGGGAGATGGGATCTTGTTGACAGGTAGGGTCTGGTCTCCTACCTCCGGAGAAGCAGAGTCTGACGAAGCGTCTTCCGAGGCATCGTCCGAATCCCCCGAACCGTCGGCTTCATCCTCGCTTTCGTCTTCCTCTTCGTCATCTTCCCCCCGCCCTCTACGACGGCGCGATCCCAGTTTGCGGGAGCGCGAGAGGGGTCGACGGCGAGGTCTCTTTTCTTCCGCTTCGTCGCTCATCTACCGCGCTTGCTTCTAGGGGCCTGGCCGGAAACCCCCTTCATAGCGCCAAAGAGTCACCCGGCCGAAGGTGTCCAACTTTTTCAGGCCCTCCCGACCTTCCAATATCTTCGCCTTCTCCGGGTCGGCGGAGTAGATCCATTGGCAGTTCAAGGAACTGAGAATTTGAGGATCACCGGTCTGCCAGAAGGCCTCCCAGGCTTCACTGCGACCGAGGGAAGCCGGGAGATTTCCCGGTGAAGTGTCAAGTCCAGCCGAAGGCAACCCCGCCAGTCCCACCACCGTGGTTTCTCGCAAGACACCCTGTTGGAGATCGATATCGGTCAACATTCGGTCCCCGGGCGAAGAGCGAAAGCGCAGCTTGAGGGCGGCTTCCAGCATGTCTTCATCCACCTGCAGATCAGGCGAATGCAAGATCCAATCTCGGGCCGGGGGGTACCAGGGTCGGAGCGCCAGTTCTTTTTGCTGCGGAGGCATCTTCTCGATCTCTCCCATGGTGTGGTTAAGGCGGCCCAGCCCCCCTGCGCTCACCAGGATGGCCAAAATCACCACCAGAGTATGCCAGGGCCTGGTTGGCTTTCTCCCCAAAAGGGCCAGTGCCGCTGTGGCAGCGCCGACCCAGCCGAAGCCCACGGCAAAAACCCAGTCGAACGACTCCCCCGAGCCGGCTCCGAAGACCAGGGATGCCGCCAGGGCCAGAGAGAACAACGACAGCAGCAACGGTCGTTTCCACGACTTGAGCGTCCGAGTCTCGGGCCTCCGCCAGCACCACGGGCCCAGCCAGATGACCGCCAAAAAACTGAGCAGATAGGGCGCGTGGATGAGACCGAACACGCCCAGAGCGAAGGCTAGAAAAATCTCTCCGCTGCGAGAGCTTTTGGGAGTGACCTCAAACGCCACAAACAAAAGAAGCAGGCAGTGGACGAGCAACGAATTGTGGTCGTAGCTGTCCAACAGCCCTACCCGACTTCCCATCGAGACCCCGAAAAACAGAAAGCCGCTCATCAAGAACCCCCCGGCGGTCCCGGCTACCCGGTGCCCCAGGCCGAAGGCCAGAAAGAAAGTACTGATGGCGAGTAGATGGTCATAGACCCAGAGGGTGGTGAGAAGATCCAACCCATCACCGGTGTACCAACCGAGGATGGCCGGCAGATAGTTCGCAGCCTGGCTCCCCGACAAGGTGAAATCGCCCCAGGAACAATGGATAAGCGAAAGCTCCCCTCGATTAAAAAGAGAGACCAGGGGAAAACGGATCCAGTAATCGTCGCCAGGGCCGCTGACCTGCCGGGTGTGCATAACCAGATTCACGGCCGTTAGCAAAGACATGAAACAGCCCCACTGAAAGGTGGATAGGCCGAACGGTTCGATTTTCTCGAATTCACCATCCTGTCGCCGGGCCAGCAAAACCATGCTCGCCACAAACACCACCAGGGACCCCACGATCCAGCCCTGGGGGTGGCCGAACACGCGGGCCAGGGGATAAAAGACGGCCCCCACGCAGAGCAAACCCACCGGCAGGGAGGCCCCCACGACGATCCAGGGGTTGTCACTGCGGAGCAACCGTCGGGTCAGCAGAAAACCGGATCCGAACAGCCAGATCCATAAGAGTATCTGGGCGGCTAGCGACATGGTTTTCAGCTCAAGACGCGTGGGCCACGCGGCGAGACGCTTCCTCTAGAGAAAGTCCTCCGTGCTGGCTGTACCAACCCAGGGCGTTGACCGGATTGCGGTCGGTGGCGGAGGCCACGAAGTCGGCGGTGTAAGCGCCGGTGCCCAGACCGCTCACCGCTCCTAGAGCGGCTCCGGCCAGGGCTCCTACTTCCCCGAACACACCACCGAGAGCGTATCCCAGGGCCCCACCGGCCCCGGCACCGGCCAGGGCGAATCCGGTTTTGAAGAGACCGCTTCGTGAGGCCTCTCCCACCACTTGCTTCAGCGCCCCCATCTTAAACTGTTTGTCGGGCCAGCGGGTGGGCTCCGGGTTCAAAACCGTGATCGGCTCCTGGGCCAGCAAGCCCTTGCTGCGCAGAGTGGCGCCCGCCATCGGCGGCAGACTGGTGGCCAGCCGGGCAAACTTCAAGTGGCGGCTCCAGCGGGCCATCTTCTGGCTGTCCGGCACCACCCCGTTGACCAGATCCACGCAGCCCGTGTAGCAGGAGTTGGTGATGGTGTGATACCACTCGCCCAGACGATCCTCCACCGCTGAATCCAGAGCGTTGTGGGCCAGGGACTTCTTCTGCTCGGCGTCGAGATCGAGCCGGTGCAAGACCAGTTTGTGCCCCCGCTGGCGGGTGACTTTCTGAAGCTGATCGGAGAGGGAGCCGAGTTCGTAGACCAATCCAAATTTTTTCTTCATGCCGTCGATCAGCCCGTACTCGGTGCCCACCGGACGGCGCGCCTCCACCGAGACCGCGAAGCCGAAATCCTGGCGACCGTCGGGACCTGTCACGGCCCCGTCCTCTTCCATTTCAAAGACCAGCAAGCCGTGTCCGGCGATCACCTCGGGAGCGAACGGCTCCACCGCGAGATAGATATTCTTCACTTTGTCGGCCTGGATCACCGCCAGTTGATGGTCCGGCTTCCATTCGTCGGGCAGGCCCTTCTCTTCAAACCCCCAGCGGAAATCGTCGACGGTGTATTCGCTGCCGTTCTTACGGATCAGTTGGGAGGGAGATTGGTCGGGGCGCCAATCAATGGCCAGGTGGTCCTGCCGGTCCTGTTCGGAGATCTTGAGTTCGGCCCGGTAGCGGTCGCGCCGAGAGACCTGCTTGCCGTTTCGGAGCAAGAATTGAGGAGTCAGTGAGCTTTGTATCTTCATAGTCTGGTCATTCTGGCACGGGTCGCTCAAAAAGACCTTAAAGATCGCCGTAGGACTCCGCTGAGCCGCCTGGAAGAAGCGGCCCGTGACGATGGGCCTGCCAGCACGCTTGATATGGGGGTTTCTTACCGTGCTGACGGGACTGGCCCTGTGGCTGCACGGCAGCGGTCAGGTTTACCTTTACGGACTCCCGGACGAGGTCCTGGAAGCCCTGGCTCAGGGAGCCGGTCTGGTCCCGGCGAGCACCCCGGCCGGGGTCACCGACCTGCTCGCCCGGTTGCCCTTTGACCCCATCCTTTCGGCCTCCCTTTTCAGTTCCGGATCCCTGGTCTTGTCGTTTATTATCGTCTGGGCAACCTTCCGGCGAATCTGGGCTAACGCTGTCAGCGCCGCTCTGGCCGGTAGCCTGCTTTTTTTCGGTTTGGGTACTCTGTGGCTCACCGCCGCCACCCCCACCGATTGTCTGGCGGTAGCCTTTCAAGCCCTGGGAGTGGGCTGCCTGGTGGCCGGCAAGGTGCCGCTGTTGCTGGGTTCGGTCCTGGGCGCCGCTTACTGCGATCCGGCCGCCGGGGTCTCCCTGTACCTGGCTCTGGCCTATCTCGCTTTCAAACGCCAGGAGGCCTACGGGGTGCCCGTTTCGGTGGCCAGTGTGTTGGGGGGAGGAGCATTGCTAGCCCTCTTTTGCACCGGCTACACCCTGGTTCCATCCCTGAGTGGGTTGGGCGTGTGGTCTTTGTTACCGCTCCTGGGGATAGCCAAAAGCTCCGAACTGCGGGCCTCCCGGGGCGGGCTCTACCTGACCTTGCTCGGGGCCTCGGTGCTGACCGGAAGCCCCGAATTGGCCTCCTCGGTGGCCCTTGGGGATCTGGCCTTCATGGCCCTTCGCGGTAGCACCCCGCAAGCCGACTCGGACTCCCCCCCAGGCCCCGGTCGGCTGCCCCTGGTGCACGGGGCAGCCCTGCTGGTGTGGACCCTCGCGGTCCTCCCCGGAGGGCAGTCTGTGCAGCAGCGGATCCTGCTCCCCGCCGCAGACCGGGAAATAGCGCTCTCCACTCTGCTGATCCCGTTCTCCCTGGAAACCCACGCCCAGAATCTGGAGCGAGACTCCTGGAGGGTTCACACTCCCTTCCCCGGGATGAAAGCCCGCGAGGTTGAGCTGCTGCAGAGTGTTCAGGGTCCCTTTCGGGTTCTGTCTTTGAACGATAAACCGTCCGAAGACCGAAAGCTTGCGGTGATCTATTCCCTGCTCTCGGGACAACCCTTGAGCGGTTGGGACGACCCCAGCCAACTCTCGGCCTCTTCTTTGATCTGCAAGGCCCTGGGAAGCAACGTGCTGGTGGGCGGCGAAGCCGTTCTCTTTCGTAACGGCGACTCTTGCGAACTGCAGACCAGCCCCAGCCTCCCCACGGAGCTTTCCGCCTTACCCCGGGTGGACTTTCGCCGCGTCCTCAATGTCCCGTTTCGAGTCCAGAAGGTCAGTGAAAACCCCGGCACGGGCTACCACCTCAGCACGGGAAAAAAGACCGAGACCTTGTTCTTTGCGGACCAACCCGCCGTGGTTGCCTTCTCCGCCGCGCCCCGGCAGTATCTCTTGACCTCCCTATCGGATCCAACCCTCAAGCAAGAGATCGAAATCTCGAGGTTGCGTTTGGAACTGGTGAGGTCAGAGCCTGAAGAGAGCCTCACCAGTGGCCGGCGATCCCCCATAAACTTCATGCTCTACAACCGAGGGTTCTCCCCTATCTCGGCCGCCGAGGTGGAGTCCCTCACCCTGACTCTGAGCGGAGTCTCCACAGTCAAGCCCGCTGAGCAGCCGCTGGCAAAATCGTTCATCCTCTACCCCGAGGAGGGTATCTCCCTGGAGCTTTTTCTGGCCGCTCCCGAGCAGGAGGGAGACTATCAGTTGGAAGCTAGCTTCAAGACCTTGGAAGGTCGAGAGCGAGAGATGCTGATCGGCGGACCGGCCACGATCACCACCCGACAGCCCTCATCTCTTTGATTTTCGAGGCTTTCTCCGGCTCTGCCCCTTCTTTTTCCCGGCCGCTCGGGGCACGGCCCGATCGCTTCGCTGAAAGACCATTACCTTGAGATAATCCGCTTCCGGTATTCCGGGATGGTGGTCGAGTTCCATGGGCAGGACCGCGATCCGTTGCATAGGCCGCAGGGCATAGCTCACCTTCTCTTCAAACTCTTTTCGGGTGATCCGAGAGGTGCAGCAGCAGGCCACCAGGCAACCCCCCGGTTTGACTCGGGAAGCCAGGCTGCTGTAGAGGCGATGGTAGGTCTTGAGGGCTCCCACCGCCTGGTTTCGGTTGGCCGCCATGGAGGGTGGATCCACGATGATGAGATCGAACGGCTCCCGGGGGGCCTCTTCCAACCACTGAAAAATATCCGCCTGCACCCAGCGGAGTGCTTTGTGGGCGTGGTAGCGGCGACCAAACTCCAGAGCCGGTGCGGCTTGATCCACGTTGACCACCTCCCGAGCCCCGGCCATGGCACAGGCCAGCCCGATCGCCCCGGTGTAGGAGAAGAGATTCAAAACCCGCCGCCCCCGCAGATCCATCTGAGAAAGGTAGCGACGCAGGCCTCTGAGATCGAGGTAGGTCCCGCTCTTCTGGCCGGAATAAAGGTCGGCAGCCAGGCGCAGGTCTCCCTCTTCGAAGCGCACCACGTAGGGCCGACTCCCCCGCAGCACCCGGGTGGGCGTGTCCCCCGTACCCACGCGCGTGGAGGGAGCCTTCCAGAGCAGGCTCTGCAACTGCAGTCGCCGGGCCACCAGTCCGCCCACGTAGCGCCCCACCGCGTCGAGCGCCGGGGCGTAAGTCTGCAACACGCCGACCCCCGCGTACACATCCACCACGATCCCGGGAAGTCCATCGCTCTCGCCATTGATGGCTCGGTAGGCGTTGGTCTCGGCTAACAGGGCCACCCGGCGATTCAGAGCCTGCTCCACCAGGCGCTTGATCCAGGCCGCATCCACCGGCCCCCGGCCCGAGCGAAACAGCCGCACCGCCACTCCCCCCTGCTCCTGGTAAAGCCCCGTACCCACGGTCTTTCCCGCCGGGTCCAGCAGCCGAACCCATGCCCCGTCGGGAAGACCGGGCGGTCTTCCGAGCTTATCGCGAAAAACCCAGGGGTGGCCCGTCTGCAGCCCATCGCAGACCGCCCGAGGGAGAGTTAGATCATACACGCCGCGATCGTTCTCCCGGGGCTGGATAAAACCTGGCCCACGACGACCTCCTTCATAACGAACGCTACACCGAGGAGTACTTCAAGTGGGATCGCCATAAGCGCACTTACGAGGAGGCGTACGCGACTTTGCCCGACGGGGCGTTCGTCTTGCTCGATCGGATGCCACATCTTGTCTGGTATCGGACGCTCTATCTTTGGACACCGGCGGGGTATTGTGTGCCGGTTCCGATTCCTGGGCGTGGAGAGGCTACCGTGCTTACGCCGAAGTCTTCAGTGGGGGCGTTGAGGCTGGGGTATCGGCCCGGAGTTCACGGCACGGTTGAGGGTCGGTAGTAGCCCTACCTACCACACGCATCAGCCGGTTTTATGGTCAATCGGTCACGGACTGTCGCGGAGAATGAGGACGAGTTGAAGAAACTTGCCGATGAGGGAATTCACGACCTCGACCAGGGGCGGGGAACCGAGATTAGCAGCATTGAGGAAGTTTCTGTCCAGGCAATTGCTGATTTGCGCGCTAATCCTGAGCAAACAGGAAGTAAGCTTCGGCCGGAACTGGGGCTCGATATTAGGGCCTGTGGACATTTGGCATTCCGAGCCAAACGCAGGACATTTTTCTCCTCCTGGAGTGGAATTTTCTGTGGAATAGTGGACCTATTTGAGGAAAATTTCGCTTCAGGAGGTGGAAAATGAACAAGTTTGGTGACCGAAGGCTGAATGTCCACAGGCCCTAGAACATATCACATTTCGCTGAGCAAGTTGCGAGTGGATCCGGCGATGGGTAGAGTAGACGAGCAAAAGAAGCAGATGGATCTTCTGATCCGACTTCAATGAACTCCGCGCATGTGCTACTCTATCGAATAGAGAAACGAAAAACGAGAGTGTAAATGCCGCTTCCCGAAATAAAGTCCGCTATCAATGAAGCTAAGAGTTTCCTGACTGAGGTCATGGACGACATCAAAGATGTACGATTCGAAGGTTTGGAAATTGATCCGAACGTGAACGACTCTTGGCTCCTTACGTTCTCCATCTACCGAGAACCCGTGAAAGCAGGAGAGCTTAGCAAAGCGTTGAGCCTTCTAA
>Ga0265293_10006030_pt1 | contig 19718 bp, 14 predicted proteins | sample Munlanlewell138R_FD_192505 | JGI IMG/M metagenome (GOLD analysis project Ga0265293, IMG submission 192505) | Leachate microbial communities from a municipal landfill in Southern Ontario, Canada - Leachate well 138R | ecosystem: Engineered > Solid waste > Landfill > Unclassified | place: Canada... | reverse complement strand
AGAGGGGGGGGCGGAGACGACCTCCCGAACCCGCCCCCTACCGTCATGCCCCCGGAGGGGTGTCGGTTTTTGCCCAAAAAATAAAAACTTGTGGAGCGCCGGAGCCGGCCTGCCCGGAATCAAGTAGCGCTCACCCGCATGTCCGGGGGCGCCGGCGAGGCAAGCGTATTGAAAGTACTTTCAATACAGATAAAGTTAAATAGATATAGTTAAATTAAGAATATGGTGCCGCTGTACGGCGGTGCATATGGTAAAACCTCAATTGGAACCTGCCGGGGTTGTCGTGCCGGACGCCCCGGCAAAGTGCCAGGGAACAATCGGTCAGTCTTTCGCAATGAGGATTCAGACCCCACCACTTTTTTCCACAACAACTGCGCACTGATCTCGTGGGCATCGCTGGCCAGGGTCAACATTGGCGGATCTGCTTGCATCCACACCACCCCAAAGAATCGAAACAAATTTGTGAGGGGTCGGCATCGACCGATTCCCCTGCATCCGCCCCCCGTAAAGTGGGGGATGTGGAACTGCAAAACTCCAGTCGAGAAGCATGCGGGATACCGGTGATAGTGTATCCCCGGGCAAGAGCGAGGGGAAGTGAACCACTATGATCCTCACGCCCGCGAAAAGATGGTAAATCGATACGCCAGCTTATTCCGGGAGAGACAACAGAATAACCGGACAATATCTGCAGGATAATCTATCAGAAAAGTAATGTTTCAATGAAAGGGAGGTAATAGCAGCGAACCGGGGTTCCCGAGGGCTCTCGCACCTCAGTACAACCCGGTACGTGAGAGGGCTTAACTTCTGGGTTCGGAATGGGTCCAGGTGTTTCCCCTCTGCTATGGCCGCTATTACCACATCCGGAAACCGGATGGAAGCCAAGGCCCGGATTTGAACCGGGGTGTAGTTGATCTGCAGTCAACCGCGTGGCCGCTCCGCCACCTTGGCAAGCCGTGTTAACCTCTATATGTTAGTCACCCGATAGATATAAGGATATCTACCATGATCCGGGGACGGGCATGAGGTGTTCCTGGTGCGCAACTCTGGATTTCGTCTGAGTTCAGCGGAAGGCATCGGACGTTAGTACCTGCGGACTGAACATGTCGTTGCCTTCATGCTTACATCCCAGGCCTATCAAGCGGGTCTTTTACCCGTGTCCTCAACGGAGTCTCTTTTCGGGTCAGGTTTCAAGCTTAGATGCTTTCAGCTTTTATCCCTTGCCGCGTAGCTGCTCGGCACTGCCCTGTCGGACAACCGATCGACCAGAGGCGACGACGGAAAGTTCCTCTCGTACTATTTCCATCTTACCTTCAGACTCCAAACACTCCAGATAGATAGTAACCGACCTGTCTCACGACGGTCTAAACCCAGCTCACGATCCCCTTTAATAGGCGAACAACCTCACCCTTGGCCGCTGCTGCACGGCCAGGATGGAAAGAACCGACATCGAGGTAGCAAGCCGCCGGGTCGATATGTGCTCTTGCCGGCGACGACTCTGTTATCCCCGGGGTAGCTTTTCTGTCGTCAATGGCCCTCATCAATAAGGCTCATTGGTTCGTTAGACCCGAGTTTCCTCTCGCGATTACTTGCTTTGCGTAATCGCGTCAGGCCAACTTATGCTCTTGACACTCTCCTGTGAGTTTCTGACTCACATGAGTTGACCATGGGGCACCCTTGATATCTTTTCGAGGGTGTGGCGCCCCACCCAAACTGCCTACCTACCGGTGTCCTCTCGTAAGAGAGTTAGTGTTACAGTAAACCAAGGATGGTGTCTCATTGTTGGCTCCCCACCCCCCAGAAGGGGTGGATCGACGCCTCCCATCTACACTGCGCAAGGAATACCGTAACACAGCGACAGGCTGCAGTAAAGCTCCACGGGGTCTTCACTTCCCATCTGGAGTCCCTAGTCTCTGCACTAGGATGAAATGTTCAACGGCTTCGTGTTAGGGACAGTAGGGCTCTTGTTAATCCATTCATGCAAGTCGCCAATTAAGCGACAAGGTACTACGCTACCTTAAGAGGGTCATAGTTACCCCCGCCGTTTACGAGTCCTTCGTCCGGTTGAACCCGGTGTTCAGATACTCGCACTGGGCAGGAATCAGTGACTATACTAGTCGTTTCCGAGTTGCAGTCACCTATGTTGTTATTAGACAGTCAGAGCCCCCTGGTCACTGCGACCTGCCTGATCTCCAGGCAGGCACCCCTTCTCCCAAAGTTACGGGGCCAATTTGCCGAGTTCCCTTAACACGATTAAACCGACACGCCTTAGCCTTTTCAGCTAGGGGCACCTGTGTCAGATCTCGGTACGGACATTCATCCCCCTTTTCACGGGCTCCAGGAATTTGCCGAATTTCTCCATCACGCCTTCACTCGCTTCTCACCATTGCGGTACTCCACGAGCTTGAACGCTTAGACAGGGCGACGACCCTGCCCGGCATATCCCGAAGCGTCAGGGCGAATTAACGCTACGGATGAATGGTACAGGAATATTAACCTGTTTCCCTTTTGATGTGCTCGGATTACGACACACCTTAGGACCGACTAACCCTCGGCTGACGAACATTGCCGAGGAAACCTAGCCCCTCCGGCGGTTGGGATTCTCACCCAACTTTGCTTCTACTAATGCCAGAATTCTCATTACTACCCGGTCCACAGGAGCTCACGCCCCTGCTTCAGCCCAGGCAGTACGCCTCTCTACGCCATCACACAAACGTGTGGTCCGTGGTATCTGTAGTAGGCTTTAGCCCCGTCCATTTTCAGTGCCCCAAACCTCGACTGGTAAGCTGTTACGCACTTTTTAAAGGGTAGCTGCTTCTAAGCTCACCTTCCAGTTGTCTTTGGCCTGGGACGCCTTTCAGTGTTGACACTTAGCCTACATTGAGGGACATTAACCACGGTCTGGGTTGTCTCCCTTACGGACTACAAGCTTACCCCGTAGTCCGGACTGCCAGCCATCTTCGACGACGGGGAATTTGGAGTTTGACAGGAGGGTGAGGGATTTCTCCCCCAGCTCCCCCAATCAGTGCTCTACCTCACCGTCTATCTCCGGCCAGGTCATGCTTCGGCATGTTTCGAGAGGAACCAGCAGATGCCCAGCTCGATTAATCTTTCACTCCTATACGCAGGTCACGCGAATGATTTGCATATCAATACCGCTTGCGGTCCTCCACGCACCTTTCGACACGCTTCAACCTGCCCACGCATAGATCGCTAGGCTTCGGGTCTTACCCTGCAGACTCCACGCACTTTTAATACGTCGTCCCATGCCCAAAGGCTACGGACCTGTTGGTTTCCCTTCGGCTCCCTTTTTGAGTTAACCTTCGCCTGCAGAATAAACTCTCTGGCCCGTTCTTCAAAACGTAGGTTACGACACCGGCAACCACGCCCGTACTACCACCTCGCGATGGGTTCCTTCACGTGGAAGATCCTTTCGCGCCGTAACTCACCATCACCTACCAGTTTCAGGCACTTTTAACCACCGTTTTCGGGTTACTTTTCAGCCTTCGCTCACGCTACTAATGCGCTATCGGTTTCGAGTAGTATTTAGCTTTGGAAGTTGATGACTCCCAGATTCCCGCGAGAATTCCAACCCGCAGTACTCAAGACACTACCAGGATACTTCGGCTTACGCGTACGGGACTATCACCCTCTCTAGTACCACATTCCAGAGGATTTCCGCTTAACCTAGGTATCCGGACGGTAGGCTTACTACACCACATCTCCCCGAAGGGATTCAGTTTGAACTGTGTCGTGTTCGATCGCCTCTACTAACGACATCTCGGTTGATTTCTTTTCCTCCCCCTACTAAGATGTTTCAATTCGGGGGGTTCCCGATCCTTACGGATCAACACCGAAGTGCTGGGATGTCCCATTAGGGCATCTCCGGATCACAGACTCCATGCGTCTTCCCGGAGCTTATCGCAGCTTGGCACGCCCTTCTTCGGCACTCGAACCGAGCCATCCACTGGCAGGCATATCGCCGTTCCGCTGAACTCATTTAACGTCCAGAGTTACGCACCTTTACACGGCTTCAACAGGTCAAAGACCTTCAGCCCTTCCCCGGTGACTTCCATCTCCGGGTGCATCGAAGTGGACTCAGGGGGATTTGAACCCCCGGCCTCCGCCTCGCAAAGGCGGCGCTCTTCCAACTGAGCTATAAGCCCGATCTTCCGGTTGACATCAGCAATTTTACGTTTTGTTCAGCAACCGCTTACCCCAAGTAATTTCATTAGGAGGTGATCCAGCCGCAGATTCCCCTACGGCTACCTTGTTACGACTTAACCCCCCTTGCGGAACCTAGATTCGACTACGGCAACGACCGTAACCTCATCCAAACCCCACTCGGGTGGTTTGACGGGCGGTGTGTGCAAGGAGCAGGGACAAATTCACCGCGTTATTTTGAAACGCGATTACTACAGATTCCAGCTTCATGTGGGCGAGTTTCAGCCCACAATCCGAACTAAGGACAGGTTTAGGAGATTGCCTCCACCTCACGGTGTCGATGCCCATTGTCCTGCCCATTGTAGCCCGCGTGTAGCCCGGATAATTCGGGGCATGCTGACCTACCGTTGCCCATTCCTTCCTCCTCTTTAGCAGAGGCGGTCCCAACAGTGTCCCCATCAGTCCGGAGACCATGCTGGCAACTGTTGGCGTGGGTCTTGCTCGTTGCCTGACTTAACAGGATGCTTCACAGTACGAACTGACGACGGCCATGCACCTCCTCTCAGCTAGTCATGCAGGGTCTTCAGCCCGGCAATCATTCTGCTGTCCTATCCGGTGAGCTTCCCGGCGTTGAGTCCAATTAAACCGCAGGCTCCACCTGTTGTGGTGCTCCCCCGCCAATTCCTTTAAGTTTCAGCCTTGCGACCGTACTTCCCAGGCGGCACGTTTCACGGTTTCCCTTCGGCACCTCGGTAACTCGTGGTCACCGATACACCTAACGCGCATAGTTTACGGCTGGGACTACCCGGGTATCTAATCCGGTTTGCTCCCCCAGCTTTCGTCCCTCACTGTCGAAGCCGTTCTGGTGAGGCGCCTTCGCCACAGGTGGTCCCTCGAGGATTACAGGATTTCACTCCTACCCCCGAAGTACCCCTCACCTCTCCCGGTTCCAAGATTGCCAGTATCCCTTAGACGCCTGACGGTTAAGCCGCCAGATTTCCCAAGAGACTTAACAACCCAGCTACGAACGCTTTAAGCCCAATAAAAGTGGCCACCACTCGAGCCGCCGGTATTACCGCGGCGGCTGGCACCGGTCTTGCCCGGCCCTTTCTCCAGATGTGTTTTAGGCATCTGAACAGCCTGCATTTACAGGCACTCGAGGTTCCCTTATCACGGTTGCCCGCATTGTAAAGTTTTCGCGCCTGCTGCGCCCCGTAGGGCCTGGATTCGTGTCTCAGAATCCAACTCCGGGCTCTTGCTCCCACAACCCGTACCGATTACTGGCTTGTTGGGCCATTACCCCAACAACAACCTAATCGGCCGCAGATCCATCCTAGGGCGCCGGAACTTTTGATTACAGAGCATTCCAGCATCTGTAACCTATAGGGTATTATCCCCAGTTTCCCGGGATTATCCCCTTCCCTAGGGCAGGTTATCCACGTGTTACTGAGCAGTACGCCGAGGGCCGAACCCTCTCGACTCGCATGGCTTAATCGAACCCCGATAGCAGTGACCTCTGGCAGGATCAACCAGAGTTTGGAAGTATGCACACTACTAAACTTGGGAGGAATTAGCGGTTACTGAACAAATTTCCGCATTGCCAATGCCAACGTCAGAATCAACCCGCGTCAAGCGCGGTCATGTTGATTCTCCATCAACAGGGAAACAATGTTTATTCTGTAAGTATTTAAACACTTGGTTCCCGTATCAGATCCGGGTTTTAAAGCCCCGGATCGTCATGTCCTTTGCGATTGCAGGGTATCCGGTCCGACCCGGACAACCCCCTCTTGAGCGAGGATATACGTTTGTCATTCCCGACATATAAACGTTACCCCCCGAGGGGATCCAGATAGGCTCCCGGACCCGGGAGCAGAGAACGATTGAAACACCATGTTTCAACCCCGCTCCGCCCATGTGAGAAGTAATGTTTGCGATTCATCGCATATAAACATTGTGTTCCCACCTCAGGGCCAGGAAGTCGCATCTTCCCCGACCCGATCGTGCCACGTCGCCCATACAGACGACTTTCGACAGATCTTTGCGAGAATAGATGTGAGACATCCAGACATATAAACATTGTCAACCCGCATCAGGCCCGAGACAGACCTCAGACCCTCACAGCAGTTGAGAAGGCATCGACCAGACCACCCGGATCGGGCTGCACGATCTGACGCCCCGACAACACAGCCTTACTATGTTGTCGTCAATGCCATATAAACATTTCCCTGCTTCGTCGGATCCAGAGATCGTATCTGGACCCCCATAAACGTTGGAACCCGAACGCACCCGACCCCAGATCGAGGAATTGGTGCGAAATTCGCCTCCAACTTGACTATACTATGTGGATCTCAGAGGTATTTATAGATTCGCCCCCACACCACGCAAAAACCCGGTATCTCACCCTGCATAGGGCCCCCCGGAGTGCCCGAACATATAAACAAAAGCGTGTACCCATGCATGCGCGCGAGTCCCGATCCAGACCGGCAGCCACCCTCATGCCAGGATAGCGACCCAACAGAGAGAGATATGGAGACACGTTACCCGGGCCATCCACTGATCCGCGAGACCACACTCCCTGGGGGCGGAGCGAAGTTCACCAGAACAGGCGCGGCCGGATAGCCCCGAGACAGGGTTTTGAAAGACCCACCCGGTGCGCTAACACACAGCGATTACTCTTCATCCTCGTCGGGTTCCGGGACATTCTCGCCGATATATACCTCCCCGAAGAACTCGTCCTGCCAGAGGGCAAGTTTCCCCTCAAGCATCAGGAAAAGAAGCGGGATGTAGACCTCATGCCGCTCCCGGCCCATCGACCCCGAAAGTTCACCGAGCGTCAGGATACCACCACCCTCGCGCGCAGAACGGCGATACCCCTCCATCACGCCCACGACGGCCGCCTGGTACCCCTCGTCATGCGCCACCGCCACGACCTCCCCGGCATCGAGGTCGAGATCCGGTTTTGGGGATGCCGGCTTTCGCCTCCGCTGTTTCCGGCGCTGTTCCTTCTCCGCTGTCTTCAGCTGCTTGATGAGCTCATAGAGCGTGACCGGCGGGCGCTTCCGCAGGTTTTTCCGCCGAAGGCGGCGCTGGATCTCCCGTTCCAGGCGTTCGATCGGCTCGCCCCCGCCGCCCGACTCGAAATCAAACTCGATATCGACAAAGAGATCATCCTCATCATCCAGGGAAGGCTCTTCATCCCCGCCATCGTCCCACCCATCGAGGTACTCCGACTTCAGGCGTAGCAGACACGCGGCATAGAAGAGCGTCCGCCCCGATACGCGCAGATCCAGTTCTTTCCGGCGATCGAGCTCGTTCAGGAACCGATCCGTCACATCGACGACATCGATGTTCCAGGGATCGACCTCACCCCGCTCGGCCATCCCGACCAGGATCTCGACAGGCTCTTCATCCATTATTCTGCACACCGGTCACGTAGGTGCTCTTGTCAGCGCGGATCGTAACGCCCACAATCCGGTTTGCGCGCTCGATCATCGGTTTTCGGAGCGAGACGATGATCGACTGCGCGTTCCCCGAGAGCTCACCGATCATGGTGGCGATCCGGCCGACGTTGCTCCCGTCGAGGAACATATCCACCTCATCGAGCGCGTAGAACGGCGCAGGCATGTACTGCTGGATCGAGAATATAAATGCAAGCGTGGTGAGCGATTTCTCGCCGCCGGAGAGTGCAGAGAGGAGATGGACCTTCTTGTCCCGTGGCTGCACCGCAAACGTCATGCCGCCGGAGAAGGGATCCTCCTCATTATCGAGAACAAGCCTGCCGCTCCCCTCGGTCAGTCGCGCAAAGATCTCCTGGAAGTTCGCATCGATCGCCCTGTATGCGGTCATGAAGGCGTCATACTTCATCCTCTCGTACCGCTCGATCCTCTCAAGAAGCATCGTCCGCTCCCGCGAGAGCACATCTTTCTTTGCGGTCCGCTCCTCGATACGCGCGCCGACACGGTCGCATTCGTCGATAGCGAGCATATTCACGGCACCGATCCTCTTCTGCGCACGTTCAGCCTCCAGGATTCCGGCATCGATGGCTGCAAGGTCGAGATCGCTCTCCACATCTCCGGCCTGCTCCCGGAGCATCCGGAGCTCTGCGAGCATTGATTGCTCCCGCTCGGTGAGCGCATCGACCTGCATCCTGGCGCGCTCCATCGCCCCTTCAAGCTCGATAACCTCTCGGTCCAGCGACCGGATCTCACCGAGCACATGATCGCGCTTCTCGTGCAACCCGGCAAGTTCATCGGAGAACTCCTTCTGGCGCGCCTCGAGTTGAACGATCAGTCGGCGCAGATCCTCGATCTCCGCCCCGGCCGCCTCGATCTCGCTATCGATCTCCTGGTTCTTTGCCGTCAGCCGATCCCGCTCCGCAGTAAGCTCCTCACCACGGTTGGCGAAGTGCTGCCGCTCCCGCTTGGCGTCAGTGATATCTGCATCCTTGTTCCGGAGACGGCGCTCGATATCCTCGATAGAACGCCGGAGATCCTCGTACTGCCCGGTGAGGGCAGGGATCTCGGTATCATCCAATCTCTTTTTGAGATCATCAACCTCGCCTGAGATCCGCGCGATCTCCTCTGCGGTCCGCTCGAGATCATCCTCAAGCCGCGCAAGCTCCTCCCCTCCGGCCTTTGCATCACGGTGCATCCCGCGCAGGGTAGCTTCCAGTGTCGCCTTCTCCCCGGTGAGCACCTCGATACGCTTTGAAAACTCATCGGTGAGCATCCGGTGGCGCGCAACCTGTTCATCGATCGCGCTCCGCTCCATCCGCTTCGCCTCCGATGCCTCAGCAAAACGACCGATGGATGCACCGATCTCCGCCGCCTCGGCCTCAAGACCGGCGAGTGTTGCGCGGATCCGCGTGATCTCATCATCGACGGCCACCCCGAACCCACGGACCTTCTTCTTCTGCACGCCGCCGGTCATGGCGCCGCTCCTCTCGACGAAATCCCCATCCAGGGTGACCATCCTGTACCGCCCCATCAACCGCCGCGCCCGGTCAAGGGAGTCCACCACAACCGTCGCACCGAAGACGACCCGGAACGCACGCTCGAACGCCGGATCGAACTCGAGGAGATCGACCGCGTAACCGACGATACCCGGATCCGCCTCCAGTGGCGAGAGGATGGGAGGCCGGAGTTTGTTGAGCGGCAGGAACGTGACCCGGCCGAGACGGTTCTCCTTCAGGTAGCGGATCGCGTCGGATGCAATCCCATCGCTATCGACGACCACCCAGAGGAGCCGGCCCATGGCCGCGATATCGAGCGCGGTCGCATACTCAGGCGGCGCCCGCCCGAGCCGGGCGACGGTGCCGTGCACACCCTCCATACCGAGGACAAACTCCATCGCCCGCCCCCCGGCATCGCCATGGGCCTGTTGCTGGGCCTCAAGGCGCATCAGTTCCTGCTCGTTCTCCCGGATCTCTTTCTGCAGGCGGTCAAGGGCCGACCGGCGTGAAAAGAGCGTGCTCTCGGCATCGGAGAGGTCGCGCTCGATATCGCGCTTCTTTGCCTCACAGTCAGCTGCAGAGGACGAGTACTCAGCGACCTGCTCCTGCTTGTTCACCAGTTCCTCAGCGATCTGGCGGATACGCGCCTCCAGGCGTTCCCGCTCCGATGTCCGCATGCGACTCTTCTCGATGAAGATATCCTGCTCACGGAGGATCTTCGCCCGGAGCTCCTTCTTCCCCTCAAGATCCTGCAGACGCGCGAAGAGGTGATCCTTCAGCCCCTCGACCTCCTCGCTCTCACCTGCTATACGCTCCTCGATCGCCTCCATCTGCTCGCGCTGGCCTGAGAGTTCCATAGCCATGTTCGCCCGGTCGATCGAGAGGTTGCGGATCTCGCCGGCGCACTCCTCGACCTTTGCCCCGGCGCGCCGACTGTCCATATAGACACGCTGGATCGCCTCCAGGTTCTCGTCCCGGCTGGCCGCGAGACGCCCGATGGTCTTCTCGGCGATCTTGATCCCGCCCCGCGCCTCCTCAAGCCTCCCGACGAGGTCGAGGTACTCAGGGCCGCTCTTCCGGTTGATCTCATCATCGACCGCACGCAGGCGCTCACGTGCCTCTTCAAGTCGCGCCCCGGAAGCCTCTGCCTCGCCGGTGATGCGCGCAATCTCAGTCTGCTGGTCACGCATCAGGTCATGCAGGGTGCCGACCTCCCGCTCTTTCTGCCTGACAAGCGCCGCTCCCCGGCACCGCCCGAGATGCTCCAGCTGCTCCTGCCACCGCCGGTACTCGATCGCCTGCTCCCGCTCCCGCTGGAGCGCATCAAGCCGCGCGGTGAGCTCACCGAGGAGGATCTCCTCGCGCTCAATGCGCTCCCGCACCACCTCAAGCTCCGAGAGGGCCTGTTCGCGCTTACTGTCAAACTCGGCGACACCCGCGATCTCATCGATGATCTTGCGCCGCTCGCCGTCGCTCATCTCCATGATCCGAGTGATGTCACCCTGCATCACGACGTTGTAGCCCTCGGGTTTGATCCCGAGCTTCGCCAGGAACTCGATGACGTCGCCCTGCTTGCAGAGGCGACCGTTTAAGTAATTGTAACTGTAGTACCCGGCCGGCGTCCGCTTGATCCGGCGGCGGATCGTCGTGCCATCCGAGAACGTAACCCCCACCTCGGCGGTGTTCTTCCCGGTGTTGACGTTGATGAGGTCGGTCAGCTTCTCGGCCCGGAGCCCCCGCGCACCCGAGAGGGCCAGGACGAAGAGGATGCTATCGATGATGTTACTCTTTCCTGAACCGTTCGGGCCTGATATGACAGTAAATCCTTCAAAAAAAGGGATTTTCGTCTTTCTCGCGAAAGACTTGAAATTGTCGATCTCAAGGTGCGTGATATACAAAGATCAGGCTCCCCTTGCTACCGATCGAGATCGAGCGTGTCACCCTCTTCAGCCTGGATGACATCTCCGACTTTACGCTTCTTCTGTTCCACAAACAGAGTCCGCTCTGACTTCTTACCGCCCCGGCCCTTCATCGGCGCATTCTCAAATTTCGTGCTGGCAACGATGTACTCTGTGGATCTCCTCGGTTCCGGCTTCAGCGTCCCGTCGTTCTGCATGATGAGATCCATCTTCCCCTCTTCAGCGACAGGCTCTGCAGGCCGGGGAGATGGCCGGGCACGCGGTTCAGCCCTGACGGTGGCCCCCGCCGTCCTCTCCTCGATCACCACCGGTTTTTTCTTACGCTCCTCAACATCCCGGCAGAGATTCATGGTCACCGATTTGAGATCCAGAACCTCCGCAGTCAGGCCCCTCACCAGGGCCTCAAGCTCCTGCACTTTTCGCTCAAGGTCGCGCACGCGCTCATCCTCTCCCCCGGACTCCACCGGCTGCTCGGTTTCGATCATAGCCCCCATCTCCTTCTCGCGCTCCGCGAGTTCCCGCTCGAGAAATCGTATCCTTGCATCCTTTTTTGCCATAGTCTCCCTCAAATAAATCCATGATATATTAACGTAATAATATTACTATGCTCTTCTCAAACGAAGAATTATTACTTTTCATACGGCATCAAGGGAGGAGCAGGAACGCAAATGCTTCAAAATCATCTCCACATCAGAGCCCCAGGAACGCTATCGATCCGATGCACCACTACAGATCCCGCAAAAGAAAGAATATTACCTCCCCGGAGCAACCATTTTCTGCATGTCTAGTCTGGCAAACTTCGATCCTGAAATCGCCGGCCTCATCGAGGAAGAGCGCCTGCGTCAGGTCAATGGGTTAGAACTGATCGCCTCCGAGAACGTCGTCAGTAAAGCTGTTCTTGAGGCGACGGGCTCCATAATGACCAATAAATACGCCGAAGGTTACCCCGGCAAACGCTACTACGGGGGTTGCGAGTTTCACGATCTCGTGGAAAACCTGGCACGCGACCGCCTGTGCAAACTCTTTGGAGCAGAGCACGCAAACGTCCAGCCGCACTCGGGAAGCCAGGCAAACCAGGCGGTATACTTCGCGTACCTGGGCTACAAGGATAAGATCTTGAGCCAGAGCCTCACGCAGGGAGGTCACCTCTCTCACGGCTCCCCGGTCAACATCACCGGGCGCTGGTACTCTATCTTCCACTACGGTGTCGATTCCGAGACGGAAACGCTCGATTACGCGGTTATCGAGGATATCGCCCGGATCGCAAAACCCCGGATGATCGTCTGCGGTGCAAGCGCCTACCCCCGCGAGATCGATTTCAAGGCGTTCCAGGAGATCGCCGATACCGTCGGCGCGCGGTGCATGGCTGATATCGCCCATATCGCCGGACTCTGCGCGACAGGGCACCACAACTCACCGGTCGGTGTCGTCGATATCGTGACGACGACGACCCACAAGACCCTGCGGGGCCCCCGGGGCGGCGCTATCATGTGCAGCAAGGAGGATGCGACCGCGATAGACAAGTCCATATTCCCGGGGATGCAGGGCGGCCCATTGATGCACATCATCACTGCAAAGGCGGTCTGCTTCAAGGAGGCGCTCACCCCCGCCTACAAAGACTACTGCGGACAGGTCGTCAAGAACGCACGAACCATGGCGAAGGTTCTCGCGGAGGAGGGGCTTGACCTCGTCTCCGGCGGCACCGATAACCACTTAATCCTGCTCGACCTGACCGGTGTCTCCACAAACCACGAGCACCTCACCGGCCTTGCGGCCGAGACCGCGCTCGGCGAGGCGGGCATCACCGTGAACAAAAACACCATCCCCCGCGAACAGCTCAGCCCCTTCGTGACGAGCGGGCTACGCATCGGCACGCCGGCGGTCACATCCCGCGGCATGAAGGAAGAAGAGATGAAACAGATCGGCTACTGGATCGCCCGGGTCGTAAAGGATGTCGCGAGGGACCGGACCTCAAAGAAGGCGATCACCGAGGTGAGAGAAGAGGTTATTGCTCTCGCGAGTAAGTATCCTCTCTACCCTGAAGTATCATGATACTCGACGGTAAAGCAACCTCAGAAAAGAGGCTTGAGATCCTCAAGGAGAGGATAGAAGAGTCAGGGCTCTACCCGCGCCTTGCGACGGTCATCGTGGGCGAGGACCCGGGCTCAAAGCTCTACGTCCGCATGAAACACCGGGCCTGCGAGCGCGTCGGGATCGGATCTATCGGCGTCGAACTCCCGGAGGGCACCACCACAAAGGAGGTGCTTGAGGCAGTAGGACGCCTCAATAGCGACCCCGACATCAACGGCATCCTCGTCCAGCTCCCGCTACCGGCACAGATAGATACCACACGCGTCATCGATGCGGTCGCGCCCGGAAAGGACGTGGATGGGTTCCACCCCTATAACCTCGGGAGGCTCCTTGCCGGGGATCCGGTCTTCGCCCCCTGCACACCGCAGGGGATCATGACGATCCTCGAGGAGTACAGGATCCCGGTCAGCGGAGTACACGCGGTCGTCGTCGGCCGGAGTATCGACGTGGGGAGACCCATGGCCGCCCTGTTCCTCAACGCCGATGCGACCGTCACCATCTGTCACTCAAAGACGAAGAATATCGAGGATGAGACGAGAAACGCCGATATCCTCGTCAGCGCGGTCGGGAGATTGAGGTTTATCAGACCGGAGATGGTGAAGGCCGGAGCGACCGTCATCGATGTCGGGATCAACTACGACGAGCAGGGCAAACTCCATGGCGACGTCGACTTCGAGGGTGTGCGCGAACGCGCGGGAGCGATAACCCCGGTCCCCGGCGGCGTCGGTCCCATGACGATCGCGACGCTTATGGAGAACACCTTCAAGGCAGCCAGGCTTGAGGCATGCTACAACGGCACTGTGCTGTAGGTCCCCTCAGGATCGGCGGCGGCGCTCCGGTTCGCCTGATGGGCGTCATCAACGCGAGCCCCGAGTCGTTCTACCGGGGCTCCTACACCCCGGTCGGGGGGATATATGATCGCGTCCTCGCCATGCAGGGAGCGGGGGCTGATATGATCGATATCGGGGCGCGGAGCACGGCCCCGGGATCGGTCCCGATCACCGTCGCCGAGGAGGTGCGGCGGGTGGATGCGGTGCTCTCGGAGCTCGACGGGACCGGGGCCATCCTCTCGGTGGACACCCGCCACCCGGAGGTGCTCGATATCTGCCTCCGCCACGACGTCCACGCGGTAAACGACATATCCGGGCTTGCCGATGAGCGCTACGCGCGGGCGGTCGCAGATTCCGGGCTGCCGGTCTTTGTGATGGCGAGCTTTCATGAGCCAGGCGATGCCGCCGGGCTCGCCGGGACGCTCGCGGCACTTGAGACGGTCGTGGCGCGGTGTGCGCGTCTCGAGATCGATGAATACGTCCTTGACCCCGCTATCGGAAGATGGACCCCGGAGCGGACGAACGAGGATGACTGGGAGCTCTGCCGGAGCTTTGAGACGTTCTTAACCTTCGGCCGCCCGGTGCTCGCTGCGGTCTCCCGGAAGACCTTCATCGGAGACCTGCTCGGGAGAGAACCGGAGGGAAGGCTCGCCGGAACCCTCGCGCTCACCATGGACCTGGTCAGGCAGGGAGCGGCGGTGGTGAGGAGTCACGACGTCGCCGAGACCGCCGACCTGCTCCAGGTACATGAGAAGATGAGAAAGATATGACAGGACTATCATACTCGGTGTACGGTCTTGTAACCCCCCTCGTCCGGGTCGGCGACGATATGACGGCGCATATCCTCGACGCCGCAGAGCGTTCCGGGTGCGGTGGACTGCAGACCGGAGATGTCCTGGTCGTCGCCGAATCAGCCCTTGCCACCGCCGAAGGAAGGGTCGCGCACCTCGAAGATGTCGAACCCTCTTCAGAAGCCCTCCGGCTTGCCGGGGAGTACGGTATGGACCCCCGTCAGGTCGAGGTGGTGCTCCAGGAGAGCGATCAGGTCGTCGGCGGCATACCGGGGTTCCTGCTCTGCATGAAGGGCGGGACTCTCCTCCCGAATGCCGGGATCGATGCCTCAAACGCTCCATCCGGCTCCGTCGTCCTGCTCCCGGCAGACCCGGATGCATCCGCCGTGCGGATACGCGCCGGGGTTGCACAGCGGACCGGGGCGGACATCGGGGTCATCATAGCAGATTCGAGGACGCATGCTATGCGTCTTGGGTGTAGCGGGGTCGCTATCGGGTGTTCGGGCATCCCCTCGGTGCTCGATGAGCGGGGAAAGCAGGATCTCTTCGGCCGCGAACTCGAGGTCACCAAACGGGCGGTGGCTGATTGTATCGCATCAGCCGCCGAACTCGTGATGGGAGAAGCGGATGAGTGCGTCCCCGCGGTCATCGTCCGGGGGACGGGCCTTCCCATCGGCGATCATGCCGGGGTCGATACCATCGATGCTTCAGAGTGTCTCTTTATGGGCGTTGCGCTGCACACCGACCCGTCCCTTCTCGTCGATGGCAAGGGTAAACCCTGAGCTCTCCAGGAACTCCCTGCTCCTCCTTCCCTTACCATGGATAAGGATCTCGACGAGGTCTTCTTTCTCATCGATGTCGGTCGACATCCGGAACGAGTCGATGATATCGACCGAAAAACCGCACTCCTCTGCTATCGCCATGTGATCGAGGAAGCTTGCGCCGTAAAAATCAGCGCGGAAGCACCGGGGGTTCTTCAGGAAGATGATGTTTGTCCCCCCGCCCCGGCCCGGCACGATGGCCATATCCTTCTCGGTCCGGATCAACCGCTGGATATCCCCGGCGGTCACCAGGGGGAGGTCAGCCATGATGATGAGCGCAGGGCAGCGGAACTGCCCGAGTGCCCAGTTGATCGCCTCGTTCAAGGACTCGTTTCGGACGGCGATGAGTGCATCCTCATGGCTGAAGGGGTGCGTGCAGAGCAGTGTAGCGCTACACCCTGATCTCAGCACAGAGGCGATCACATCGTTTAGCATCGTCCGGGCGAACGCTTCCCGCTCCTCCTGGCTGAGGATGCACGAAAGGCGCGTTTTAGGATTTACGGGCTTAAAGGGGATAAGCGCGTGAAAATACATTATGAAACGGTTGTCGGGGCAGCGTCAAAAAGGCATCGGTAAATTGCTTTCCCGCCTGCGCAAGATGACCCCCTTTGACTGCTCCAGCGCAGTTATTCACACCGTTATCCCGGAGGCGGGGTCATGCTCCCATCCCGGCTACGCCGGTTCTGGTTCATACAGGCGTTGAGAACCTCATCCATCAACCAGAGCGCCCCCTCAACCCCGACCACCGCCCGGGAGTGCAAGAAGACCCGATCGCGGATCGGTGGCGTCAGGCCGACGAAGGCGGCATCCCCGGCGAGCGTCTGCTCATAGGAGGATCCGAGGATCAGGTCCGGCTCAGCGTCGCGGATCATGGCCCCGATGGTCGCAAAATCGGTTGCCCGGGGGTCCGGATCGTCCCGGGCCGCGATACAGGCGATATCGGCATCGAGATATTTTTTGAGCACTCCAGCCGCGAGATCAGCGTAGGAGCGGCCGGAGAAGATCGCTACCCGTGGAGGATCGAACCTCCGGAGGTACTTGCCGCACGCCTTCCGGATCCGTGCATCGGCCCATGCGATCTCCTCCCTGACCGGCCGGGCATCGATACCGTCGACCGCACCGGCAAGCGCATCGATCGTCTCAGAGACGGCATCGAGGCCGAGGAGCGACCCGCACCACCTCCCGACACCGCTTGCGAGATCGGGGTTCGTCCCGACGGTGAAGGGCGCCGCCCGGCGGGTCGCAGCGTAGGTATCCAGGCAGAATGTGGTGGCGACGGTCGCTCCGGCCAGGGAGAGCAGTCGCCGTGCCTCAAGGGCGTTTCCCCGGCAGAACGGGTCAGTACAACAGAGGCCGTCGATGTTGACCCCGGGGGCGTCAGGGTCCACCTCAGGCGCGATCTCCGCGAGCGCCTTGTGGTATCCTGCCTCCAGATCCCCGAGGAACCCCGGACTATCGACGATGAAGACCCGCTCATCCCGGGCGAGACTCCCGAGCTCCTCGCCCATAACAGCAGGGACACATGTGTTGACCACCGCTATCCGGTCATACCGGCCCTCGAGCTCCCCGATCACCTCCTGCAGTCGGGATTCTGTACCAAATATGACCTCGTTTTCGATGAGGAACGTCCCGTAGATAGGAACCCCGATGAGGGATGCGGGGTAGAAGTAGCATCCGCTCGAACCGTGGACGACGACAGCGAGGTCTTCAAAACCCGCCAGGCAGGCGACCGCCCCGGTCATTGCGCAGGGCCAGAGTGGGTTTTCGCACGGGATATGAGGATCGTCCGGCATTTACAAGATCATGGAGGCGCCGGAATATAAAGCACGATCTCTCCCTGCACCTCGATATACCGCGAAAAAAGGGGAGATGAGTTATTCCTGGGCGTCCAGATCCCGTTTGACGACCAGGATCGGTTGGTGGGCGTTCTTGATCACGTACTCAGAGACCGTCCCAAGCAGGCGGTCACGGAGGTTTGACCGTCCGTGGGATCCGATGACGATGAGTGAAGCCCCCTCCGCGTCTGCCGCTTTCACGATCTCCTTTCCCGGGTTGCCGATAGGTACCCTGACGATCACCTCCAGACCCTCCTTCTCAAGCGCCCGGCGGGCATCGATGACCTGATGATGAACCCCCTCCCGCAACCTCTCCTGTACTTCATCCTTCTGATCTGATACGGTTCCAAGGAATCCCTGCCCCCCCGAGGCGATCAGTGTGACGTCCTTTGAGTCGATGACGTGAACGAGGATCACCTCCCTGGTTCCCGCCTCCCGGAGCGTGGGGATGTAGCCCAGCACCTTCATGGAAGGCTCTGAAAAATCCGTTGGAAATAAGATGCGCTTGAACATACTCATGACCTCCTCCTCTGGTAATCTACTCTCTTGCAGGCTAGATATTTAACTTATGGGGATGGAAGGAGCGAGGCAGGAAATCTCCGGCCGGGAGATCGGGGATGAGGGCAGAATCACTCTTCCTCTCTCCGACAGATACGCCACCCCGGGCACTGCAGTCCAGCGCGCCTGGGATTGTACAGGCACATTAGAGAGCCTCTCTGGGGCCCGGGAGATCTTTGAAGGGACAGAGCCGGGGGGGCAGGGTGAGAAGGAGCGCGAAGCGTAGAATCGACCTCTTCCGGTCACCTATATTCAAACAGCCGGGTCAGGATGGTGATCGCACCCGCTGCCATATCGACGAACGATCATCGGCGGTGCAGACCCGGGGCCTCGATCAACAGGGCAGAAAACAGCAACGGGCGTCAGAATAGATACAATAGAGAGAAAAGGATACACAAAAAGACGACGTCAAGGGGGGAAGTGTCTCCGTGATCCAGGTCTCTCTGGGTACTTTTAGTCGGGTTTAGTATATAATTGTTGTTAATTCCAACTGATATAATATAAAGGTTTGGCAGGTTACCCGGATGTTCACGAGGCGAGGCGGTGTCAGGTTCTCACTTCAGCGGAGGTGCAGAATCTCCTCCAGCATCCCTGACGATCGGCTTCACCCTCCGTAGTAAATCGATCGCCCTGAAAGGTGAGGTGACTATCGAGCGCTCCGGTCCATGAACCGGTGCGCGGCAGGCCTCAAGTTTTTCCCTTGAGAACACCCCTGGAGAATTATTTCACGGTATCTGCATCTTTTCACCCCGTCGATGGCGACCAGGGGGCGCGATTGAGATCCCGGCAACCGGCCGGACGATCCCTCTCTGCTGAAATACAGACCGTTACGGATAATTTTTGTTTCACGGACCTGCCCGGAAGGGTTTTTCAGCCATCAGGGCGACGCTATATCGCTATAATGGATTTGTGCGCGTAATTTCGATTTTCCGGCTCAGGGCAAAGTTTATTTATGCATGAAGATATCGTTCCACTCCATGAAACGAATGTTTGGTATCCTTGCCCTCATGGTGGTCGCAAGCATCATGATCGCAGGGTGCGTACAGCCAGAAGGGAATGATACGGTGACCCCCATCCCTACAACACCGGCGGCCACCGAGACCCCACTGGAGACAGTGACAACACCGGCAGAGGTCGAGACCACTGCCGTGATCGGGGGGACTGCGACAACACCGATAGAGACCGAGACCACTGCCATGACCGGGGGGACTGCAACAACACCGATAGAGACCGAGACCCCACCACCGCCATCGCTTGGTGCGGAGGCCATCCTGATCACCGAGGATGGATTTAGTCCGGAGACACTTACCATCCCGGCGGACACAACCGTGACCTGGACCAACGATGCTATAATAGACCAGATCGTCACGATCACGGGACCGTCCGGGGTCATTGAACTCGGGACGATCGAGCCGGGTAGTTCAGCTGACTACACCTTCACAGAGACCGGGGAGTACACCTACGTATCAGCAGAGACCGGACTTGAGGGGACGGTCACCGTCACCGGGAGCACAACTCCATAACCCTATTTTACTCGCCAGCGGGTGCAGGGTCGGTTCCCTACCCCCGCCGGTATGCCCCGGCAGCCTGCACCAGTCTCTCCGCAAATCCTGCCGTGAAGTAAGCGTGGGTGTACTGCCCGACCGCGTTCTGCTCGACGAGACCATCCCTGCCGTCGTTGATCCCCCGGCCCCGGAGGAGTTCCAGCGCAAACCTCGCGTCGGGAGCAGGTTCGAGTCTCGAATAGTGGTACTCCTGACC
>Ga0265293_10006029_pt1 | contig 19718 bp, 16 predicted proteins | sample Munlanlewell138R_FD_192505 | JGI IMG/M metagenome (GOLD analysis project Ga0265293, IMG submission 192505) | Leachate microbial communities from a municipal landfill in Southern Ontario, Canada - Leachate well 138R | ecosystem: Engineered > Solid waste > Landfill > Unclassified | place: Canada... | reverse complement strand
GGTTCTGATTGTATAAGTCCTTTTTCGGGCTGATTGAGAAGTGAATTAATCTGCGCACTTAACTCGGTATTTGTATATTCATTGTTTAACACAACTAATAATTCTCCTTGCTGCCCAAGAAGATTTGCCCCACTAAAACTTCCTCCTATGTTACAGGAAATTAGAAAACTAATACAAAAACAAAATACAAGATACTTATTCATAACAACTATTAAATTTCCTTTAATTTATCCCACCATGTAAATTTAAGAACAACCGATAAAATAACAAAAATTCCTATTGCCACAGACAAACTCGCCCATTCCTTTATTACAATAAATATAGGAATTGTAACAAGAGCAGTTTGTGCAACAACTCCAATAATTACATTTATAGAATCTTTGAAAAAGCGATTGTTTTTAACAAAATCGGCATTTTTTTCTTGAACACGAGCAAGAATAGGTTTCCAAAATCCCCATGGTTTCACTGTGGTGTAAAACGATTCTAAGGTTTCTGCATCGGTAGGTTTTGCGGTATATGTGCCAATAATACAACCAACAAAAGAGATAAGTAAAATGATAGGAAAAAAATACAGTCCTATAAGATTTTTTGGAATAAGCGGAAATGTATTTGTAATAACTTCGGGAGCAAACAATTGAATAAGCCCCACCACTAATCCGCATGCAATACCAGTAGCCATTCCCCAAAAATAGCCTTCGGCATTTAATCGCCACCAATACCATTTTAAAACATTTGAAGCAATATAACTTGCATAAAAAGCTCCTGTAACAACCTGAAGTATTTCATTTACATCGGCAAGCACAAAACCCAAAAGAGTACTAAGTAAAACCACACTTATTCCTACCGTATAATTTGAGCGTTTAATTTGTTTTTGTGTTGCATGTGGATTTATATATTTTAAATAAATATCATTTGATACGTATGCTTGTGCTGCATTTAAAGTTCCTGCAAATGTTGACATAAAAGCGGCAAGCAAACCCGCAAGTAATAATCCTAAAATCCCTGCAGGTACAAATGCAATCATAGCCGAAGGTAATATTTGTTCAAAATCTATATTTCCATTAATAAAAAGATTGAGTTTGTCGTAGTTAATAATTGCTAAAACAGCAAATCCAGCTATCATAAAATACCGAACAGGATTTAAAACAACAGAAACCATTCCACTCATTTTCATTGCATCTTGTGGGTTTTTTGTTGCAAGGATTTTTTGCATATCATACGTAGGAGCAGGACCAGCAAGGCTTACTAAAATGCCTTTCATAAGCATAAATCCAAAAAACAAACTAAACAACGAATATCCATCTTCAATAATACGTGTGTTTACTTCGGCTATTTTTTGCGTCCAATCAATATCAAGCATACGAGAAAAAAATGGGCTTCCCCAACCATCGGGAGTGAGACTTGGTAATAAATCTGGTGTTACTTGATTCATTGCAATAATACCAATAATTATAGCCGTAGCAGTCATAATGATGTATTGCAACAAATCAGCCCACACAATACTTGACATTCCCCCCATGATTGCATAAAATGTAGCAAAAATGGTGAACACAATGCCATACATATGTGGCACATATTCTAAAGAAATGCAATGAGGATTAATTCCTAAGGCATTTGAAACAAAATCCCACGGAGCAAACACCATAAGAAATTTTCCTAAACCTACAAATCCATACGCAAGCATTGCAAGACTTATAATAAGTGCAAAAATCACAACAACACCGTGAGACAAACTGCTCCCAACACCTTCGCCAAAACGCGTTTTTATCCATTCGGCACCAGTTGTTACATTAGATTTCCTGAGCCATGAGGACAAAAACATCATAAGAAAAATTTGATTAAATGTAGGCCATAACCATGGAATCCATATACTTTTTAATCCATATACAAACATTAAAGTTACAAGCCACATGGTGCCAGAAATATCAAACATTCCCGATGCGTTTGAAACTCCAAGCAAATACCATGGTAAACGATTACCACCTAATAGGTATTCTGTTTTATTTTTTTCAGCTTGCCGTTTAAAATAAATACCTATAAAAACCGTAGCGAATACATACAGTAAAATAACAAGAAAATCAATTGAAGTTAGTATCATAAATTTTTTTTTTCAAATGTAAAAAAAAGTACGGAAGAAATATAATTTCGCCATGCTATTTAAATTAGTATGAGAAATATGTGAAACAAAAATATAATATGATTCGTGGATTTACTGTAATCAAAAATCATATATTATAATGATTATAACTACTTTATTAATTGAATTTGTTGACAATAAAATTTCAAACTATAGTTATCTCAACAATCACCTAAAAATAAATATCTTTTTATATTGTACACTATCTGTTTTGTTAAAGAAAAAAACTAAGAAGAGTAATACTAATTCAGTTTTATTTACGATTTTTGTACAATAATAGAAACAAGATGGGAAAAAATATACATGTTGTGCGTGCTACAGCCGAGCACGGAAAATTTGCAGAACAAGTTTCACGTTTAATATATGAAGCTTCAAAAGATTCAACTGCCGGAATTGCACAACGTTCTTCGGATTATATTTTGCGTAAAATTAATGAAAGCAAAGCTGTTATTGCATTTGTAAATAATGAAATCGCAGGCTTTTGTTATATTGAAACGTGGGGACATGAAAAATTTGTTGCTAATTCTGGACTTATTGTAGCACCAAAATTTAGAGGTTTAGGTATAGCAAAACGCATAAAAGAAGAAGCGTTCAAATTATCAAGAGAATTATACCCCGAAGCAAAATTGTTTGGATTAACAACAAGTGAGGCGGTGATGAAAATAAATTCTGATTTAGGATATCGTCCCGTAAGCTATCTTAAAATTACTGATGATGACGCATTTTGGAAAGGATGCGAAACATGTATAAATTACGATATTCTTACTCGTATGCAACGAAAAATTTGTTTGTGCACGGGTATGATTTTCGACCCAAATGAAAAAAAACAATAAATATGTCAAAAATAGCAGTTCTCGCATTTAGTGGTGGTTTAGACACATCATATTGTGCTAAATTTTATAGTCAAGAAGAAGGATATCAAATTCATTCGGTGCTTATTAATACTGGTGGATTTTCTGCAAGCGAATTAAAAGAAATCGAAGCAAAAGCTCATGCTTTAGGTGTTGCAAAGCACGTGTGTATTGATATTACTCAAAATTATTATAAAAAATGTATTCGATACATGATTTTTGGTAATATTCTTAAAAATGGCACATATCCTTTGTCTGTGAGTTCTGAACGTGTGTTTCAGGCAATGGCTCTGGCAAAATATGCTGATGATGTTAGAGCAGATGCTATAATTCATGGTAGCACTGGTGCAGGAAACGATCAGGTACGATTTGACTTGGCGTTTAACGTAATTTGTCCCGATATTGAAATAATAACTCCAGTACGCGATAAAAAACTTACACGAGAGTTTGAAATAAATTATTTGAAAGAACATGGAATTACGTTTGATTTTACAAAAGCTGAATATTCAATAAATCAAGGATTATGGGGCACAAGTATTGGAGGTAAAGAAACGCTTGTTTCTAAAAATACTATTCCCGAATCGGCATATCCATCACAACTTACCGAAGAAACGCCCCGAACTATTACTATTGATTTTGATAAAGGGGAATTAATAGGACTTAATGATACGTTATATCAAAATCCAGTTGATATTATTGTTGAATTAGAAAAAATTGCATCGGCGTATGCTATAGGACGAGGTATGCACGTTGGCGATACCATTATTGGCATTAAAGGACGTGTGGCTTTTGAAGCTGCGGCAGCAATAGTTATTATAAAAGCACATTATCAGCTTGAAAAACATACGCTTACAAAATGGCAATTGTATTGGAAAGAGCAGTTGGCAAATTGGTATGGAATGTTGCTCCACGAAGCACAATATCAAGAACCAGTAATGCGAAATATTGAAAAGTTTTTTGAAGATACACAACAGCATGTGAGCGGAAAGGTGTTTGTGCAATTAAAACCGTATAGTTTTGAGGTTACAGGTATTGATTCTAAATATGATTTAATGCAGAATGGATTTGCACAATATGGCGAAATGAATACCGCATTTTCTGGCGAAGATGTAAAAGGTTTTACAAAAATTCTTTCAAATCAAATAAAATTGTACAATTCGGTAGATTAATAAAAATAGGGAGTGAATAATATTGTTAGAGCATAATTTTATGAAAACGATAGCAACAGTAATATTGACTCTTATTGCGTTAATATCTTTTGGTCAGTCAAAAGACAAGTATGAAAAATATTATGACTCTTTAGTGGCAAGAGGTCAGTATGACGAGTTAATACATTTCTTTGAAAAAGAACTAAAAAAATATCCCAAGAGTGAATATGTTTTAAGAAGTATTGGCCATGCTCATATTGCTAAAAATAATCTTGACTTAGGAGAAAAATATTATCGTGAAGCATTAGCAGTAAACCCAAATTGTGCTCGTTGTTATTTGAACATTGGTGTGATTTTTTCATTAAGAGAAAATAATAATAAAGCTCTTGAATATTTTGATAAAGCCGTAAACACAGATACCACAGACGCTACACTCTATTCTGAAAGAGCAAAGCTAAAAAAAATGCTTGGGGACAATTTAGGTGCATTGTATGACCACAATAAAGCAATAGCAATTGACCCAAATAATTATGAATGTTATATACAGCGGGGAATTTACAATTCAAGTGTGGGATATCCATTATTGGCTATTTTCAGACTTAACAAAAGCAATAGAATTATTTCCTAATAACTATTATTCTTATTTTGAAAGAGCTAATGTTTACTATAATCAAAAAAGATTTGATGAGGCTTTGAAAGATATTAATAAAGCTATAGACCTTGATAGTAGTCAGTTTTCATTATATAATGCTAGGGGAGCAATATTAGATATGATGCAAGAATATCAAAAAGCGATTGATAACTATACGAAAGCTATTACCTTAAATAGTAATGATTACACACCGTATCTAAATAGGGCTGTATCATTTTATAACTTAGAAGCCCTTGATGCTTCGTGTTCTGACTATGCAATTTTAAAAACACTAATTGAAAATGGTAGCATCAGTGACCAAGTAATAATAGCAGAAATAAATGGAGCTATTCAAGATATTTGCGATTCCTCAAAACCCAGTTATTATTATCAAAGGGGTGTTGGTTATTATAACTTAAAAGAATATTACAAAGCTCTTGACATGTATTCGAAAGGACTTGCAAAGTTTCCTGAAAATGGTATGATGCTTTCTTTTAAAGGAAATGCGTATTTTGCTTTAAACGAATGCGAAAAAGCTATAGAATTATACAATGTGTCATTAAAGTACAAAGAAAGCATTTTAACTGAAATAAAAATTAACCCAAGATTTTTAGAAGCTTCAAATGAGCAGCTTACAGCTTATTATAAAGCATCATTAGCTTCAATATATTTTACTCTTTCGGAATGTAAAACTAATTTGGGATATTTTGACGAGGCATTAGCTGATATAAATACAGCATTAGAGTTAACTTCTGACATCAAGAATCTTGACTTAAATAAAGAAACATATTACAATTTAAGAGGATACATTTATGCAATGAATGGGAAATATGAACAAGCAATCTCTGACTTTAATAAAAGTATTCAAATCAATAAGAATTTTACTCTTGCCTATGTTAACCGTGCTATTGCAAAAGTGAGTTTAGTAGAAAAAGTAAAATGTAGCTCATATTCTATTCGCGGTAACTTCAATAATCAACCAATGAGTGTAAATTGGATACTTCCTACCAAATCTTCATTAAAAAAATCAGAATCAAATATATTATCAGCTTTATCCGACTGTAATACTGCAATCGAAATTGATGATAAATTTGGCTTTTCTTATTACATTCGCGGACAAATAAAGCAAATGTTAATGCATGGGGACTATTGCATGGACTTACTTACTGCAAGGGAATTTGGTTTGATAGTAGAAGCAGAGTTATTACAAAACTGCGACAAATGACCAAATCGTTATATTTCGTGAATTGTTTCAACAATATTAGCTCCTATAGAAAAAGCTTCCATATTTAAAGGAATCATATTGTGAGCACGTTCTGGTAATGATTTGTACAAGCCTTGTTCAATAAATTTTTTATTTACAATTGGCAATTTTTCAAGCAAGCCGCCAAGCATCATAATATTAAATATTTTAAGATTTTGCATCTCCGCAGATTTTGCAGTTGCTGGAATGTGATATATAGAAATATCTTTACGTGTTGGCAGTGTTTTAAGACCATTACTATCATAAAAAAGTTTTCCGCCTGTTCGCACAGCCGATTCAAACTTTATAAGAGATTGCTGATTAAGAATTACAATGGTATCAAATGTTTGTAAAATAGGAGAATATATAGTTTTATCACCAATAATAACGGTAACGTTTGCAGTTCCACCTCGCATTTCTGGACCGTACGAAGGCATCCAGCATACTTCTTTACCTTGCATCATTCCAGCATATGCTAAAATTTTGCCCATAGATAAAACTCCTTGTCCACCAAAACCAGCAATTAATATTTCTTCATTCATAGTATTATTTGTTATGGTGTACGCATCTTATTCTTTCGGTAATTTAATATCACCAAGCGGATATGCTGCGAACATATGTTCTTCCATCCATTTATTTGCTTCCACAGGAGGCATTTTCCAACCTGAATTGCAGTTGCTTACAATTTCCACGAAACTAAGTCCTTTTTGTAACTTTTGATTTTCGAAGGCTTTTTTTATAGCTTGTTTACATTTTCGAATATTTGCTGGTGTATGAACAGACTGACGAGTAACATAGTATGTTCCATGTAATTGAGCAATCATTTCGGTAAGAGACAAAGGGTGCCCCATGGTGTCAAGATTTCGTCCATACGGCGAAGTCGAAGATTTCATGCCAGGTAGAGTGGTTGGAGCCATTTGTCCACCAGTCATTCCATAAATACCATTGTTTATAAAAAATATTGCAATGTTTTCGCCTCTATTACAGGTATGAATCGTTTCTCCCGTTCCAATTGCAGCTAAATCTCCATCACCTTGATACGAAAACACATATTTTTCGGGTAGCACACGTTTCATTCCAGTAGCAACAGCTGTTGCTCTTCCGTGAGCCGCCTGTATCATATCAATATTCATAAACTCATAGGCAATTACCGAGCAGCCAACAGGAGCAACGCCAATGGTATCTTGAGTAATACCAAGCTCTTCAACAACTTCCATTATCAGTCGATGTGCAACACCATGTCCACAGCCGCCGCAATACGAAAAAGCTGTGTCGGTAAGATTTTTTGTTTTAGAAAAAATTTTCTTGGCACCTTGTGCTAAAAGTTCTTTTTTATATGCTTCTAAATCTTTCATAATGCTATAAAAAAAGTGTTTTGAAATTTTCAAAAACTTCAGTTGGTGAAGCTATTATTCCTCCCATTCTTCCATAATGTTTTACAGGAATTTTACATTCAACAGCTAATTTTACATCTTCAACCATTTGCCCTGCACTCATTTCAACACATAAAATACCTTGTAGTTGTTGAGACAATTCCACGAGTCGCTTAGAAGGAAAGGGCCATAGTGTGATTGGCCTTAGCATACCCAATTTAATTCCTTGATTTCGAGCAGTTTCTACCACCTTTTGAGAAATACGAGCGCTAATGCCATAAGCAACAATAAGATATTCAGCGTCGTGGGTCATAAATTCTTCAAATCGAACCTCGTTTTGCCGTATTTCAGTATATTTTTTTTGCAGACGTTTATTTTGATTTTCTTGTACTTCAGCGTCAAGAAATAACGAAGTAATATAGTTTCGCTCTCTGTTCGGTGTTTTTCCAACAATTGCCCAATCAGGGACTGTATTATCGCGAGGTTTTTCTTCGGACAATACAACTTTTTCCATCATTTGTCCAATTGCCCCATCACTTAATATAAGCAGCGGAGTTCTATATTTAAATGCCAAATCAAATCCAAGAGCCACAAAGTCATATTGTTCTTGTACGGTTGACGGAGCTAACACAATCATATGATAATCACCATGCCCGCCGCCTTTAACCGATTGAAAATAATCTGCTTGACTTGGTTGTATTGTCCCCAATCCTGGTCCGCCACGCACAACATTTACAATTACGCATGGTAATTCTGCTCCTGCAAGATACGAAACACCTTCTTGTTTTAAACTAATACCCGGACTGGAAGATGATGTCATAGCTTTTTTGCCACAGCCTGCAGCACCATATACCATGTTGATAGCAGCAATTTCGCTTTCAGCTTGCAACACTACCATTCCATTTCGTTTTGTAAAAGGGTCTTCTTTTGCTAAGTATTCAATAATTTCAGATTGGGGAGTTATAGGATATCCAAAATACGCATCAACGCCATGTCGAATTGCAGCTTCTGCAATAGCCTCATTACCTTTCATTAACCGTATATTTGAATCCATATTTATTTTATTTTATTTTATTTTATATACCGTAATTACAACATCTGGACATACTAAGGCACAACTTTGACAACCGGTACATTGATCAAAGTTTTTCATGTAACTAAAATGATATCCTTTATTATTCACATTTGCAGACATTGCTAATACGTTAAACGGACACGCATTAACGCAGAGTTCACAACCTTTACAATAATCTTCATTAAATTCAACAAAACCTTTTGAACGAGCCATAATAACATGTTTGCATTGATTTTTCAACTCTCTTTGTATATGCAAATTTAGAATTTTTTGCTGTAGTAAAAAATCTTATTGCTTATTTCTTAGAGTATTATTTATTAACAACCTTACAAAAAGGTTCTAAAACAATTCGCAAAATAAAGAGATAATACGTGATCTTTGGTGTTGTATATCTGTAAGTTTTTTTGAGTTAGTAAAATCTTGAATTTTATATCGAAGCATATGGTAGGTTTTTTTTGCGAGACTGCGATAATCCAAACTAATAACCGCACATATAAGTAAAATAGCACCTATTACAAAAAACATCCACCACGAAAGAGAGCATGAAAGCACAACAATTATGCTGATTATAGAATAACTAATAGGAATAATAAGAAACCCTAATACAAATGTAATTGAATTGTGAAACTGTACATCTTTTGCTATTTTTTGTGCAAATGCATATACATATTTATATTGTAATGCAGTAGAAATAAATCCAACTAAAAAAATTGGAAATCCACATAAAAGTTTTAAACAATTCCAAATTATATCAAAAGGATCGCCTCCTTGTGTTGCTAAAATAGTTTCTCTATATTGAAGTTCTTTTCGTCCATGTACATATTTTTCAGTTTCTTGACGAAGAGTTTCAATTGTATCGGGTGTTGATTCAAAAGCTGTGTTAAGAATTTCAATTACTTTTGAATGTATTTGAAAATCAACATACATTGAAGAACCTTGAAATGTGTTTTTTTCTGCAACACACTCAGCACAAATAAATCTCAGTTCATCGTACATAGAATACAACTCGCCTTCGTGAGGTATATGAAGCATGTATTTTTTCATTTCATCTTGAATTCTATCACGAAGTGCAATTTGAGCTTTGTTTTCGTTTTCTTTCCGCATTTCCACATACTCTGTTATTGGAAATGGTTCACCAATATTTACAAATAAATTTCGGCGAACACCTACATAGTTTTCGTAATAAATACCAACGGGCAAAATATGAATATCAAGAGGAGTATCACTTAAATCTTCTGCTAAAAATGCAATGCGTGGCACTGCTTTTTTTATTGGACGCAAACGTCTAAAACCCCAATGAGTAGCTTCTGGAAAAATTGCAAGTAATCTGTTTGCTTTAAGGATATCTACGGCTTTGCGAAAAATTTTCTCATTGTTTCCTAAGGATTCTTTCCCATCGTGCATGCGATACACAGGCATTACACCAAAAAACTTTAAAAACGAACGTGCTATTTTACTTTTAAAAACATCTGCTCGTGCAAGCCACACAAGTTGCCGTGTTTGAATACCAACCATTACAAGAGCATCTATTGCTGCATTTTGATGATTAGGCGTAACAATCATTGGTTTTTTTGTGTATATATGTTTAAACCCTCGAACCTGCACTTTACGGTACCACAATCGCCACCACAATCGCCACCATGTGTTTACAAACAAAAATTGTCCGAATGAAAATTTTTCTTGAGGTCCTAAATCAAAATCCATAGTTATATTTTTTAATGTATTGCAAAAGTACAAAAGTTTGTGTATTTTTAAATCTTTATAACACTTTGTAATGTTACAAAAAATGTGTGGGATAATTTATATTTATAAGCATTTTAAAAAAATTGCGTGCATATTTGGTATGATTCTTTTAGGAGGAATTTGTGTGGGGACTTATTTTTATATGGTTTCAAAAACAGATTTAGTGTTACTTACCCAATTAAATCAAGAGTTTCAAGCAAATCTTTTAACCAATAATACTCCAAATGGTTGGATACGTTGTAATGAAAACGACACTGTGGCGATTGATAACAATTTTATAATTACACAAGGAAATTCGCCATTGCATAGAACAATTATTGTAAAAACAGCAGGTATTTGTGTTGAAAAAACTCAAAAAGTAGTGTTTTCTGTATATAATGCATTTTTTATAATCGCTGCGAGTGTTTTTGTCGTTTTACTTATGATTCTTGTGCATTATGTAATTTCTATGTCTGTACTATCGCAACTTTGGAAAAGATTTATGCTTATTAATCAGTATGTTGAAGAGTGTTCTGCCATAAATACTGAAAAAATAGAATATCTTAACCATACTACAAACATTATTCTTTGTTTACGCACTATTCCTAAATTTTCAAATCAATTGAACGTTGAATATGCTTCTGTTTTTTATAGTATTCAAAAACATGCAAATAATCTTTTTTTACAAACAAAAATCTCAACAGATTACACTGCAGAACTTCATAAATTCATATTGGCTATTCAGTAAATTAAAATATGTATTGTTTGTTATTTCTGCAATTTTCCTCTTGCCAATGAAAAATAAATCCCTGCAGATGCTATTATGCCAAAAACCATAAATACTACATGTATAGTTTTTATAAAAATGTGATTGTTTACTTCCATAATATTAACATCGCCTAAATAATATGCTATAAAAAAAGTAACAATAGTCATGCTCACAATTTGACCAAGTACGCGCATAGATGCCGATACGCCTGAGGCAATGCCATATTGATTTTTTTGTACGGAACTCATTATTGTATTCATGTTTGGTGATGAGAAAAAACCAAATCCTATACCAACAATAACTAATGTAAGGGCTATAAAAACAAGCGAAGATGATTCGTTGAGAAATGAAAACAAAAATAGCCCTAAAGCACAAAATGACATGCCTAATGATGATAAAAATCGAGCTTGGATTTTATCAGAAAGTCTGCCTGCTATAGGCGATATACTTGCCATTAATATTGGTTGAATAAGCAAAATCATGCCTGCTTCTTGGGGCGTAAATAATTTTATTTTTTGGAGATAAAAACTTAAAATAAATACTATAGCATAGGTGGCACTGTAATTTATAAGTGCAGCTACATTTGAAAACGCAAATAATTTATTTCTTGCAAATAATGCAATATCTATAAGTGGTGTGGTGTTGTTTTTTTCGTATAAAATATATGTTATAAGTAATACAAAACCTCCTATTAATAAGCCCCAGCCTTGTGTTTTTGGAATAATACTTGCTCCATATGCTAATAATACTAAGGCACTTACATACAGCAAAACGCTTGTTGGACGAATGTTAATTTTTTGATTTGTGGGAGTATCTTTTCCTAAATATTTTAATGTAATAATAATAGAGAAAATACCAATTACAGTTGTTATAAAAAACACTGAACGCCACCCTAAATGTTGTGTTAAAAAACCCCCAATAAATGGACCTGTTGCTAAGCCTATATACACGGCAGAGGTGGAAATGCCCAAGACTCGTCCTCTATGTTTTTGTGAAAACGCACTAACTAAAATAGCAGGTGAGGTAGTCATAGTCATAGCACCGCCAATGCCTTGTAAAAAACGAAGTGCAATAAGATGATGTCCCGAAAATGAAAAACCGCATAAAAAGGTGGTTGTGGTAAAAACGATGATGCCTAAACTGAAAATCTTTTTAATGCCAATGGTATCAGCTATTTTTCCTAAGGGCAATAAAAATATAGCAGACGATAATAAAAATGAAGTGATAATCCAGCTTAATGTTATCGCTTTTAAATTAAAATCTTGATTGATAGATGGAAGTGCTACATTTATAGATGATAGTAAAAACGGATTTAAAAAAGCCGAAATTATTGCTAATGCTAATGTCGTTTTTTGATAATTAGTCCATGTGATTTTATTTGAAGATGTCATGTTTTTAAAAATAAATGCTCATGTATTATATGATAAATATATTGTATTGACAAACTAAATAACCAAACTGTTGAGAAATTATAAACAGCAGATTTTTAGTGTTTTAAAGGAATGTTTTTAGTATGTTTTGCATATAAAAAAAGAATACCCTCCGCAGAGGCAAAAGTAAACAATTATATTATGTGTTCCATAAAAAAAATCAAAAATAAATAAAGCTCAATTATGATTCACGATTTTAAAACAAACACTGTATATTTGCTCTAATTACAATAGTATTATGAGAGTTTTTACTGTTTTTTGTAGCATAGTGTTGAGTGTAATGAGCTTTGCACACCTACAAGCTCAAACGTTTGAGTATGCTGATTCTATTAAAAATCCGAGCGAGTATCTTAAAACCCTGAAAATAATAGAACATGCACAAGATGTATATAAAAATCAAGAAATAGATTCTGTGTTGTTGTATTATAATAAAGCTGTTTCAAAAGCAAAAATGTATGAATTTTATTCTCTCCACGCCGAAGTCTTGCATTCAATAGGGCGAGTGTATGTGGCTATGGGCGAGAAGGATACTGCTCTTTCTATCTTTAATTCTGCGGCTGAATCATGGCGTAATGCGAAAAACTTTTTGGGTTTAAATAAAACGCTTACCAATATTGCTTCAATTATGCAAGAACGTGGCTTAAATATAGAAGGACTTACTGTAACACAGGAGGCAATAGAAGCTGGTAAACACGCTGAATATGAAAGAGGGACGGGCGTGGCATATTTACAAAGAGGTGTTTTTTTATTTAATGTTGCTCGATACGAAGAGGCTCTACAACATTTTTTAGAAGCAACTGAAATATTTTATTCTCTTGGATTTGAAGATGGAGTTGGTATGTGCTATAATAATATTGCTAATATTTATACTATTTTGGAACAACATGAACGTGCTCTTGAATATTATATGCGCAATTTTACATTGCAACAAAAAACAGGAAATAAACTTGAATATGCACATTCTGCCTTAAATATAGGTACCTATTATATAGGATATAAGGGAAATAATTACGAACAATTTGAAGCTCGTAGAAATATTGACTCTTTGTTTCATTACCTTACTATTGCAATGGAAACCTACGAAGAGGTGCAATATCCTCTCGGAGTAATTCAGGCTTCAAGTAATATTGGATTTGCTTATTTGTATTCAAAAGTGCCCGATTTTGATAAAGCCCGATCACATTTTAATCGTGCCGAAACGCTTGCAAATCATCTTAATATGCCTGCGGAAATTGCCCGTGCAAAACGAAATAAAGCGTTTTTGTTAGCACGAATAGGACAGCATGCACAAGCAATTGAATTATTTAGTGAAGCAAATGAGTTGTTTATAGAACTCAATCAAAAAGAAGATGAATTGATGCTGTATAAACGAATTGCAGAAACATACGCTCAGATTAATAATTTTGAAACGGCGTTTTATTATCTTCAACGATACGATGTTATGAATGATTCTTTACGACAAAAAGAATCACAGCGTTTAATAGACCAACTTTCTATTCGCTTTGAATCGGAATTAAAAGATCAAGAAATTGCAAGTGCACTCCTTCGTGAACGCGATTTGGAAGCACGTAATGTTGCACAAAAACGATTTAATTTAGCTCTGCAAATCGGAATTGGTATTTTTGGAATATTCTTAGTATTAGTGTTTTATCAGTTTTTACAAAAACGAAAGGCAAATGCATTATTAATTTCTCGAAATATTGAAATAACACAACAAAAAGAAGAAATTGAACAGCAAAAAAATAGGGTTCTTGAACAGCAAACTATTCTTGAAGAACAACAACGAAATATTCTTGATAGTATTCATTATGCAAGTCGTATTCAACAAGCTATTCTCCCTCAAAATGAAATACTTCACGATTTGTTTGATACTAATTTGTTTATTTTATTTAAACCTCGTGATATTGTGAGTGGCGATTTTTATTGGCTTGGTAAAAAAGGAGGTAAAAAAATTATATTGGCTGCCGATTGTACTGGACATGGTGTTCCGGGGGCTTTTATGAGTATGTTGGGCACGGCGTTTTTGAACGAAATTATTAGTAGCGAATCAAGTAATATATCATCGCATGTTATTTTAAATAGATTGAGAGAGTATGTCATTACATCGCTCCGACAAACAGGAAAGGAAGGGGAGCAAAAAGATGGTATGGATGTTTCTTTGTGTGTGTATGATGAACAAACGCGTATTGCCGATTTTTCTGGGGCTAATAATCCTCTCGTAATTGTGCGTGAAAAATCAGATGCTGATACTGTAGAAGAAAATGAACGTGTTAAAGTACAAGAATTTGTGTCTGAGACAAATGCTAAAACCTATAATGTGATTCAAATTGCAGGTGATAGAATGCCTATTGGTATTTATGTTGACCAAAAACCATTTTCGCCTGTGTATATACAATTACATGAAAATGACACTATATACGCTTTTTCTGATGGATACCAAGACCAATTTGGCGGACCAAAGAATAAAAAATTTATGATAAAACGTTTGAAGCAAATATGTGTTGATATGCACGACGTGGATATTCAAAATCAAAAGGAATACTTAAATAACACTATTATACAGTGGATGAAAGAGGGGGAGACCGAACAAATTGATGATATCCTTGTGATTGGACTAAAAATAAAATAATGTTTACATACACAATCAAACAAATTGCAGATATAAGTAATAGTGTACTGTACTCTAAAACACCAGATGCTATTGTTACAAATATTCATTTTGATAGTAGAAGTTTTGTGCAAATTCCTCATGCTTTGTTTTTAGCAATTCCCGGTAAAAACCATAATGGACATAAGTATATAGCTGATTTATATGCACAAGGATGTACCTTGTTTTGGGTGGAAAAAGGATGTGAATATCCGTTGTTTGATGATGCTCATTATGTGGAGTCTGAAAATGTTCTTAGGGCATTTCAAACATTGTGTGCATATCATCGAAATCAATTTTCTATTCCTGTAATTGCTATTACGGGCAGCAATGGTAAAACAATTGTAAAAGAGTGGTTGCATCATATTCTTTCTGCTGAATATGCTGTGGTGCGAAGTCCACGAAGCTATAATTCGCAAATAGGAGTGCCGCTTTCTTTGAGTTTAATGTCTGAAGCTCACCAAATTGCAATTATTGAGGCGGGTATTTCTATGCCGCACGAAATGGAACATTTGCAAAAAATGATTCAACCTACTATTGGCATTTTTACAAATATTGGCGATGCGCACAGTCAAAATTTTGAGTCTATAGAGCAAAAAATTGCTGAAAAAATGAAGCTGTTCGCTGAGGTGAAATCCTTAATTTATTGTGCCGATTATAGACTGATTCATGCATCTGCTCAAAACATATCGTGCGAAAAATATGCATGGAGCACAACCGGAAATGGCAATATTCATGTGCAAATGCAAAATAGAGATGCAAAAACTACACAAATTACCATTGTGCAAAATGCAAAAAAAGATGTGTGTACTGTGCCTTTTGTGGATAGTGCTTCTTTAGAAAATTGTGTGCATTGCATTATTGCAGCAACAATTCTTTCGGCACAACAAACCCTTGATGAGCATATTCAAACCCTCCCTCAAATTGAAATGAGATTGGAACAAAAAAAAGGTATTCATAATTGCACTATTATTAATGATTCGTATAATTCTGATTTGCAAAGTATTAGAATAGTGCTTGAGTTCCTTTCTCAACAAAAACAACATAGCAAAAAAACACTTATTTTGTCAGATGTTCAGCAAACAGGAATGGCGAATGATGAATTATATAAAGAAATATCTGAACTTATTGCGGCTCACGAAATTTCGCGATTTATTGGCATTGGCTCTGAAATTTCAAAATATGCACATTATATTGAAACGGAGCATTTGTTATTCGAAAATACTCACGATTTTTTACAAGCCATTGCTACTATACCGTTTGAAAATGAACTTATTGTGCTTAAAGGTGCACGATGTTTTGCGTTTGAACAAATAGCACAACGGCTCGAACTGCAAATTCATCATACGGTGCTCGAAATAAATCTGAATGCACTTATTGATAATCTTAATTATTTCCGATCGTTTTTATATGATGAAACTAAAATTATGATTATGGTTAAGGCTTTTTCGTATGGAAGTGGCACATTTGAAATAGCAAATATTTTACAAAATCAAAAAGTTGATTATTTAGCAGTGGCGTTTGTTGACGAGGGAATTGAGCTGAGAAAAGCAGGCATTACCATTCCAATTGTGGTTATGAACCCCGAAATTTCTACTATTGAACTTGCATATATTCATAATTTAGAAATTGAAGTCTATAATTTTGCTGTTTTACATGAAGTGTTTCGCTGTGCTGCATTACATCCCGAAAAACAATATAATGTGCATATAAAAATTGATACGGGCATGGTGCGTTACGGATTCCAAGAACATGAACTCCCAAAACTTATGCAAGAAATTAAAGCTGTGCCACAATGTGTTATTGCTTCAGTTTTTTCTCATTTAGTTGGTAGCGACGAAGCTCGATTTGATGCGTTTACACACGAGCAAATTGCTTTGTTTGAAACATGTAGCTCGTATATACAATCAGTATGTACGTATCCAATCATTCGACATATTTTAAATTCAGCAGGTATAGAACGCTTTCCGGAACATCAATATAGTATGGTTCGCTTGGGAATAGGATTGTATGGCATTAGTGCGGTTAATCAAGAAAAAACACGACATGTGAGCACATTAAAAACACATATTAGCCATATACGTTCAATTACATCTGGCACAAGTGTAGGGTATAGTCGTGCTGGAATAACAACACGCGACTCACGAATTGCGGTGCTTCCTATTGGTTATGCAGATGGGTTGAGACGGACTTTGAGCAATGGTGTTGGCACCGTTTTGCTGCATAATGTTGAGGTTCCTATAATAGGTAATATTTGTATGGATGCTACCATGATTGATATTACAGGAGTTGATGCCGAAATAGGCGATGAGGTAATTTTATTTGGAGAAAAACACCCTATAACTATTATGGCGAAAAAGCTTGAAACTATTCCTTATGAAGTAATTACAAGTGTTTCGCAACGAGTTAAAAGAATTTATTATTTAGAATAAAACGCTTTCATATTGTAAACGGCGTAGTAATTTTTGTATGCGTAAAGGTAGATTTTCCTGTAGAATAATCAGATACAATATGTCCGTTTCCTTTTATTTTCCATTTATAAATAAGCAATCCCTCTAAGCCAACTGGTCCGCGAGCATGAATTTTATTTGTGCTAATACCAACTTCGGCACCTAAACCATATCTAAAGCCGTCGCTAAAACGTGTGCTGCAATTCCAAAAAACGTTTCCACTATCAGCAAGATTCATAAATAACTCAACTTTTTTAGCGTTTTTAGTTAGTATGGATTCAGTGTGTCCACTGCCATAGGTGTTAATATGTTGCAACGCCTCGTCCATATTGGCAACCACTTTTATAGAAACTTTATAATCTAAATATTCAGTTTTCCAACTTTCTTCTGTTGCTGGTGCACACGAAATAATTGCTTGTGTTTGTTCACATCCAAATATTTCAACAGAATGACTTGCAAGACCTTGTGCAAGTTTTGGTAAAAACGTGTGAGCTATATCTTGATGCACCAAAAATGTTTCGGCGGCATTACAAACAGCAACATATTGGCATTTAGAATCAACAGAAACTGAAACAGCCATATCTATATCAGCTTCATTATCAATATATACATGACAAATACCATCAGCATGTCCAAGCACAGGAATATTTGAATTGTTCATGATGTATTTTACAAATTCATTTGACCCACGAGGAATAATCAAATCAATAAAGGTATCAAGTGCCAGCATTTCATTTACATCATCGCGTGTTTCAAGTAATTGAATCCAACCTTTTTCAATCCCCGCTTCTTGTGTAGCTTCTGCAATTATTTTTGCAAGGATTTTATTTGTTTCTTTTGCTTCACTTCCACCTTTTAAAAGCACTGCATTTCCACTTTTTAAACACAAACTTGATATTTGCACCAACGCATCGGGACGAGATTCAAAAATAACTCCAATAACTCCAATAGGACACGAAACTTTGTACAGTTCCAACCCCTTATCAAGTTCTGTTGCTGCAAGGGTTTCACCTACAGGTTCGGCAAGTTGTATAAGGCTTTGAATACCATCAATAGCATCTTTTATTTTTTCCTCATTAAATAGCAAACGTTTTAACAAAGGGGCTTCTAAATTTTCTTTTTTGCTTCGTGCAATATCGTTTGCATTTGCCGCAACTATTTCTTTTTCATACAAAGAAAGTTTTTTTGCAATAGCATCTAATGCTTTGTTTTTTATATCAGTAGGCAGTGCTGCTAATTGAATAGAAGCCTGTTTTGCTTGTTTTGCTAAATCTTTTGTTGTCATATTTGTACTTTTAGGTTGTCAAACATACAATTTTTTCAGCAATGAGAGAATAGTTGCCTATTATTTTGAAATGTTTCCCATACTTGTTTGTAAATACATATTATTGTTTTACATCGGCACAAGCAGCCACAATATTATTTACAAGATTGTATATCAAATGTTCAGGCACTGCCGAAAAAGCAATACGAATTATATTTCCAAACACAATTACGCCCGTAGAATATACTTGGAGTAATTGCTGACGAACTTTTTCTCCTTCAATGCCATCGTGTAATTGAATACACATAAAATATCCTGAATTATATGGTAACGGTTTAAAATATGTGTTTGGTTCAATTTCTTGAAATGCTTTTTTAAGTGTGTTGTATCGTGCGTAAAGCGTGGTATATGTGCGTTTTTTATACGATTCGTATGCGGTATCTTTATATATTTTCATAAGTAAAGATTGCGACATATTGCTTATATTAGAAATATTTCCTCGAATAGCTCCTGCAGTTTTTGCCTCAAGTGCTTCGTATAGTGCCGCTGTTCCGTTTTTTATTCCGTATGTAATAAATCCTACTCGAAATCCCCACACATAATCCTCTTTTGTGGGACCATCAATTTTTACCGCTAACACTCGTTCGTGTAAATTTGCAAGTTTTGTAAAAATTGATTCAGTAAATATATTTTGCTCATACACTAATCCAAAATACGCATCGTCAATTAACACAACAATATTTTTTCCAGCCTCAGCTTGTGTCAAAATACAATGTTGTATTGCATCAATTTCGGTAATTGTAGGTGTATATCCTGATGGATTATTAGGGAAATTAAGTAATACTATTATTTTATTACTTTTATTTTGCACCAGTGCTTGTTCAAAAGCCTGTACATTAAAAGCATTGTCGTTAAACAATGAAAACGTTGTAATAGACCCACCACATGCATTTTTAAAAATTAAATCGTAATTTTCCC